>VOFH01003471.1_pt1 | contig 252212 bp, 275 predicted proteins | sample 5384091 | NCBI WGS metagenome assembly VOFH01 (sample SAMN12384727, study PRJNA508395) | human gut metagenome | isolation source: healthy gut G | host: Homo sapiens
TCACCCAGACCTTTATATCTCTGAATTTTATTATTACTGTCTCGTCCTACTTCTGTAAGTATCTGATTTAATTCTTCGTCGCTGTATGCATACCATACTTTTTTATTTTTTTCCAGCTTATAAAGAGGTGGCTGTGCAAGATATACATAACCTTCTTTGATAAGATCGGGCATGAAACGATAAAGAAACGTCAACAGCAATGTGCTTATATGTGCTCCGTCTACATCGGCATCGGTCATAATAATGATTTTATGATATCTTAATTTTGAAATATCAAAGTCTTCATGAATTCCGGTGTCCGAATGCAGTTATCATAGCTTTAATCTCGGCATTTGCATATATTTTATCGAGACGCGCCTTTTCTACATTCAAAATTTTTCCTCGAAGAGGAAGGATTGCCTGTGTGGCACGATCACGAGCCGTCTTCGCCGAACCTCCGGCGGAATCTCCCTCTACGATGTATATTTCACAATTTACAGGATCTTTGTCGGAACAGTCTGCAAGTTTTCCCGGCAAAGACATTCCTTCCAACGCCGATTTTCTTCTCGTAAGATCTCTTGCTTTTCTTGCAGCTTCTCTTGCCCGCTGAGCCATAACTGATTTTTTTCAACCGTAATTTTGGCAACGCTTGGATTTTGTTCCAGAAAAATTTCAAGCTGAGTAGACAGAATACTGTTTACCGCACCTCTTGCCTCGCTGTTTCCAAGCTTTTGTTTCGTCTGACCTTCAAATTGAGGATCTTCGATCTTCACGCTTACGATTGCAGTAAGCCCTTCTCTGATATCGTCTCCGGAAAGATTCGGTTCGCTATCTTTAAGCAGTTTATTTTTCCTTGCATAATCATTAAACGTCTTTGTAAGAGCGCCTCTGAATCCCTCGATATGAGTTCCGCCCTCCGGCGTTGTAATATTATTTACAAAACCATAAGTATTTTCACTGTAAGAATCGTTATGCTGCATCGCAATTTCCACTGCAACGCCGTCTTTCATCCCTTCACAGTAAATGATCTGCTCGTAAAGCGGAGTTTTACTTTTATTCAAATATGTGACAAACTCTTTGATTCCGCCTTCATAGTGGAACGTATGCTCTCGTAATTCTTCGCCTCTCCAGTCTCTTAATACAATCTTCAGACCTTTTGTTAAAAACGCCATTTCCCTGAAACGCTGTTTCAACGTATCATAATCAAACACCGTATCGTCAAATATTTCTGCATCCGGGAAAAACGTAACCGTCGTTCCTGTGCGATCAGGTTCACATTCGCCGACCACTTTTAATTTATATACAACTTTTCCTCTTTCATAACGTTGCTTGTATATCTGACCGTCATGATATATTTCTACTTCAAGCCATTCCGAAAGTGCGTTTACTACAGATGCACCTACTCCGTGAAGTCCTCCGGATACTTTGTATCCTCCTCCGCCGAATTTTCCTCCTGCATGAAGTACAGTAAATACAACTTCAACTGCCGGAAGTCCCGCTTTGTGATTAATACCGACCGGAATACCTCTTCCGTTATCACACACTGTAACAGAATTATCTTTGTTAATATTTACTTGTATTTCATCGCAATATCCCGCCAGAGCTTCGTCTACGGAATTATCCACGATCTCATATACAAGATGGTGAAGTCCTCTCGTAGAAGTGCTGCCGATATACATACCGGGCCTTTTCCTTACGGCTTCCAGACCTTCCAGTATCTGGATCTGATCCGCTCCATATTCCGCGTCAAATTCTGTACTTGATGCACCCATGTAATACCCTCCTAATTTGCATTTACTGCATGTCCGTTCTTTATGTGAAATATCTTGTTGATAGAAACTCTATGATTTACAAACTCATCCAGTCCCGTACAAGTAATCACCGTCTGTATATCATGAATACTATCCAGTAAATAGTTTTGCCGATGTTTGTCCAGTTCAGACAATACATCGTCAAGAAGCAGGATAGGCGTATCATTTAATTCTTCTTTTACAAGTTCAATTTCAGATAATTTCAGCGATAAAGCCGCTGTTCTTTGCTGTCCCTGCGAACCGAATTTCCGAATATCCAGTCCCGCATCTGTCGTAAAACAGATATCGTCTCTGTGCGGACGACTGTCGTACTCTTCATTCGCAGATCACGTTCCCTATATTTGCTCAAAGCAGTTTCAAACGTTATATTTCCGAGACTGCTCTCATATGTCAATGTGATCCGCTCTTTTCCTCCCGTCAGCTTGTAATGAATATCGGCAATAATATCATTGACCTGTTTTATAAACTGTTTACGCCGCTCTAATATTTTTTTTCCATATTCCGCAAGCTGCATGTCCCATATATCTAATGTCTCTATCAGATTTCTCTGTCCGTATATATCTTTTAACAAGGAATTTCTCTGATTAATGATTCGATTATAGTTAGAAAGATTATTGAGATAAATTTTATCGAGCTGTGAAAGTTCCAGATCAATAAATCTTCTTCTCCCTGCCGGTCCTTCTTTTATGATGTTCAGGTCTTCCGGTGAAAAGAACACAAAATGAACAATCCCGAAAAGTTCACCTGCTCTTCTGATCGGAACTTTATCGATGGCAATCCCTTTTGGACTGTTTTTCTTAAGATGCATGTCTATCTGAAAATCTATGTTCCTTTTCTCAATGATCGTCTCTATATGTGACTCATCATACCCGAATTGAATGACATCTCTGTCTTTCGTTCCCCTGTGAGACTTTGTTGTGCCCGATAAATATAAAGCTTCCAGTATATTCGTTTTTCCCTGAGCATTATCACCATACAGAATATTTGTCTTCGGATCAAATTTCAGATCAAGAAGATCATAATTTCTGTAATTTTTAAGCTTCAAAGATTTGATAACCATAACTTTCCCATCTAATTTATTTTACACGCTTTTTACATTTTTTTCAATGTTCGGATTCACCCTTTATTGTTTGACCGTCAACTCATTTTCTTCGTAAGATACAACGTCGTTCGGATACAGTTTACGACCTCTTCTCGTCTCAACTTCTCCGTTTACACTGACAAATCCGTCTTGTATTACTTCTTTTGCCTGCCCGCCGTTCTCAACAAATCCGGCTGCTTTTAAAACCTGTCCGAGCCGGATAAATTCTTCTCCGGCTCTCAAATGAAAAAATTCCATATTTTACTCCTTTTATACTGCTGCGTTAAAATTTACAGGAAGAATAAGATAAATATAACTTTGTGCCTCGTCTTTTATGAAACACTTACGGCCTTTGCATTCATGAAATAAAGATCTACTTCTTCATCTTCGATCACTCGGAGCGCCTCGATCAAAAACTTCGGATTAAATCCGATAAGAAGGTCTTTGCCTTCTTTGATACACATAATATCTTCATCCATTGAACCGACCTGTGATTTTATTTTAAATTCCATTGATTCGTCTCTGATATCGATAATAAGCGGTTTTTTGTCTCCTTCTTTGATAAGCAAGGTAGCGCGGTCGATACATTCAAGAAGCTCTCTTTTATTTATTTTTACTTTCGTTTCATAATCGCTTGAGAGCATCTGATCTATACGGAAATATTCTCCTTCTATCAGTCTTGATACTACGATCGTCCTGTCGAATTCAAATACGATATGATTTTTCGTAAATGAAATATCTACATCGGCTTCTGCTTCCCCGCCTATGATCTTACTGATTTCCTGAAGTGTTTTTCCGGGAACGATTACCTTTTTAGGCGCATAAGAATCTTTCAGTTCTATTTTTCTGATTGAAATTCTATGACCGTCAAGTGATACGACTTTCAAAATATTATCTTCGATTTCAAAAAGTTCTCCTGTCATCATTTTATTCGTATCGCTGTCGGCGATCGAAAAGATCGTCTGACGGATTACTTCTTTTAGTGTAAACTCCGACACTGTTATAAAATCATCTTTCTCAATGTTCGGAAGATAAGAAAATTCATCTCCCGGAAGTGATGCGATTTTAAATTTTGCTTTTCCACCTGTGATAAGCGCCTGATTATCGCCTTGTGTATCTATGATAATTTCGTTGTCGGGAAGTTTCCTGACGATCTCTGCAAATATTTTTGCGTTAAGAGCCAAAATACCTCTTTCAATGATCTCTCCATCTATAGACGTTTCGATTCCAAGTTCCATATCGTTAGCTGTAAGTTTAATGACGTCTGTAGATGCGTCTATTAAAATACATTCGAGAATTGGCATCGTTGTTTTTGACGGAACAGCTTTGGAAACGATACTCACTCCTTTTGCCAGATTCTGTTTTGTGCATATGATTTTCATAAAAAGTAACTCCTTTCGATCTGTGTGGAAAAGTCAGACGCGCACGAAATAATATAGATTTATATAAAATCAATTCCGCATTCGTCGTATTAGAGGCTGTGAATAAGTTGAAAACCATCTCAACCCCTTGAAAAATCAAGGTTTTCTGCTTGTGATAACTGTGTGGGATTCGAGTTGAAACGATGAGGAAAGTGTGGGTATAAATCTGAACCTCTTCAGGTCGATATTATGTTATTCACATCTTTTCCCATAGTTTTTAAGAAGTAATCTACATAGTTATCCACAATTATATCGGATTTATCTTCTTTTTTATAATGTTGACGGTATTATTAAGAGCTTCATCGGTTTTTAATTCGTTTTCGATCTTCTTAACGCCGTGATTGACAGAAGCATGGTCTTTTCCGCCTAAGATAGCGCCAATCGCCTTAAGAGGCGTATCCGTCAGAGTACGGCAAAGATACATGATGATCTGTCTTGGAAGGACGATTTCTGCATTTCGCTTCTTTCCTTTTAACTCTGAAATCGGAATATTAAAGTGTTCAGATACAATATCAATGATAAGTTCAGGCGTCACCTCTCGGTTATTATCCGGAGAGATCATATCCTTTAACGCCTCCGCCGCAAGCGGGATATCGATCTTTTTATTTTCAAGGTTAGAAAGAGCGATCAGCTTATTAAGAGAGCCTTCCAATTCACGAATATTCGATTTGATATTATTGGCAATATATTGCATAACATCGTCCGGAATATGGTATTTTTCAAGTCCGTCAAGTTCTTCTTTTTTCTTAGAATTGCCATTCTTGTCTCATAATCAGGCGACGAGATATCGGCAATAAGTCCCCACTCAAATCTTGTCCTAAGACGGGCTTCAAGTGTCTCGATATCTTTCGGGGGTTTATCACTTGATATGATAATCTGTTTTCCCGATACATGAAGATGATTAAAAGTATGGAAGAATTCTTCCTGTGTACTTTCTTTTCCTATTATAAACTGAATATCGTCGATTAAAAGAACGTCGTTATTTCTGTACTTTTCACGGAATTTTGTCATGGCAAGTTCACTTCCCGTTTTACCGGCTTTCAAAGCGTCGATCAATTCATTCGTGAAAGTTTCACTTGTAACGTACAATACTTTTTTAGACGGATCGTTTGCAAGTATAAAATGAGCGACGGAATGCATAAGATGAGTTTTACCTAATCCGACGCCTCCGTATATAAAGAGAGGATTGTAAATCTCTCCGGGTGATTCCGCAACTGCAAGTGAAGCGGCATGCGCGAAATTGTTGTTACTTCCGACTACGAAAGTATCAAATGTATATTTTGGATTCAGGTTCGCTTTTTCATAAATCGCGTTAACACGGTTTTTCTTAATAATATTTTCCTTTTTTTCCTGAATAACCGCTTCATTGTCTGTAACAAAAGCAACTTCAAATTCAATTCCGGTTACTTCCGCAATGCAGACTTTAAAAGGAAGAAGATATTTTTCTTCGATATGTTCAAGGCTTGCCCTTAGTTGGACGAGAATATAAACGGTATTGTCCTTTACTTCATAAACTGTCAAAGGCGCAATCCAAGTAGTATAAGAAATATTAGATGAGCAGTATTCAAGTTTCATCTTATTTAATATCAAATCCCAGTTTTGTTCTACAATATTCATCAAAAGTAACTCTAATCAATAGAATAGAGAGATATAAAGGCAGAATCTCTCTATTACATTTTACATCAAAAGCGGTTCTTAGGCAATGAGAAATAATGTGTATAACTTTATTCACAACAATAATCTGCGTAATATAGACGTTTTTTTTTTGAAAAAAATTGTTTTATTCACAGCTTATCCCAAAGTTTTTCACAAGTTATCCACATAAAAAACGAAAATTTTCCCCATTCTGTGAATAACTTTTGGAAAAGTCAAAATAACTTGCATTATTTTAACAATTCAGCTTTTGTTATTTGTAAAACTGTGATGTATGCTTATTATAGTAGCGTTATTGCAAAATATTTCTATGAAACCCTTGATTTTGCTTGACTTATAGCAGGTTTCTTACTATAATTAAGAGCAGTGTTTTTTCAAATTATAATAAGAAAAGGTTAAATTTGATAAAAGCGCGGAAAAAAAACGTTAATTATTGTGAATACTTTATTATAAGGTATATCAGAAAAGAGGAGGTGTATTTGATATGAAAATGACATTTCAGCCGAAAAAAAAAGATCCAGATCTAAAGTTCACGGATTCAGAGCAAGAATGAGCACACCGGGCGGAAGAAAAGTATTAGCTGCCAGAAGAGCAAAAGGAAGAAAACAGTTATCAGCTTAGGCCGCATATATGTGGCCTTTTCTTCTATTTATTTTTATTAAGCAGTCAGGACAGACTGAAGAAGAGGTTTTGAATGAAATTTTCCCAGTCTTTAAAGAAAAACAGAGATTTTCAGAATGTTTATAAAAAGGGAACGTCTTTTGCAAACAGTTATCTTGTTATGTACATTTTAGAAAATGGACTTCAGGAAAACCGAATAGGGATATCGGTAAGTAAAAAAGTCGGAAACAGTGTTGTCAGACATCATCTGACCAGACTGATAAGAGAGAGTTACAGACTGTCGGAAGAACATTTCCGTTGTGGAATAGATATAGTTGTAATTGCAAGAACAAGTGCCAAAGGAAGAAATTATCATGAGATTGAGAGCGCACTGATCCACCTCGGAAAGCTTCATAAAATATATAAATAATTAAAAGGAAGTGGCGCGGATGAAGCAGGTGATGTTATGGCTGATCCGGTTTTACAGAAAGTATTTATCCGGTATGAAAGGATACAGCACATGTAAGTATTATCCCACATGTTCCCAGTATGGGATCGAGGCGATAGAAAAATACGGTGCGGTTAAAGGCGGTGCACTGACCGTCTGGAGAATCCTGCGCTGCAATCCGTTTTCAAAAGGCGGGTATGATCCGGTACCTTAAGGAGGACAAGTAATGGAAATTTTTGTAATGTCGGCTGCAGGAATTTATGACTGGCCGATCATTAAGCAAGTATCATGGCTGTTAGGTCAGGTCATGAACGGAATCTACAACGCGTTGAGCGCAATCGGAATTGAAAATATCGGTGTGGCGATTATCGTATTTACGATTATCGTATATACGCTTCTTCTTCCGCTTACGATCAAACAGCAGAAGTTTACAAAGATGTCGGCAGTAATGCAGCCGGAGATTCAGAAGATCCAGAAAAGATATGCAAATAAAAGGATCAGGCTTCCATGCTGAAACAGCAGGAAGAGATGAATATGGTTTACGATAAATATGGTCTGAAGATGTCAAGCGGATGTCTTCCTTCATTATTGCAGCTCGTATTCCTGTTCGGACTTTATCCGGTAGTACAAAATATTCCGGAATATGTTACAAAAGTAAGAAACGTATATATACCTCTTGTTGAGAAAATCCAGGCAACAACAGGATATGAGAAGATTATGTCATCTCTTGCGACAGGTCTTGTTCCGGGAGCTGAATCATTAGATTATACTAAAGCGGGCAATATGATCGAAGTGATGTATAAATTCCAAAGTTCCACATGGAATGAGCTGGTCGATAAGATGCCGAAACTTGAAAGCGTTGTAAATAATACTATGTCAGAAGTTTCTCATCTGAATAACTTTTGGGAGTCGATATAGGAGCACATCCGTGGAATCTTCTTACAGATGCTTTGGCGGCGGCTTCGATCGCAGGAGTTATTATCGCAGTACTGTTTCCGGTACTTGCAGGTTTGACACAGTTTATCAGCGTGAAACTTTCACAGGCAGGCGCAGGTGGAGCGGCAATGAGTGATGATAATCCGATGGCAGCTTCCATGAAGACAATGACTTATACAATGCCGTTGATCTCTGTTGTATTCGGTTTTACACTCCCGGCAGGACTTGGTTTATACTGGGTAGCCAGCGCGGCTGTACGAAGCGTTCAGCAGCTTGCGGTAAATAAATATTTGTCGAAAAAGAGTATTGATGATATTATAAAAGAAAATCAGGAAAAAGCGAAAAAGAAACGCGAGAAAAAAGGTACTTCGGCAGAAGAAATCAATAAGATGGCAACAACAAGTACCCGGAACGTAGGAACATCTTCTTCTAAGGCAAAGGGAAGAGCAATCGATGCCGAAAAAAGAAGAAAAGATCAGAAAAGCACAGGAACTTGCGAAAAATGCAAAACCCGGAAGTCTTACATCAAAGGCAAATCTTGTAAATAAATATAACAGCGGTGTAAAAACAGAAGAAGTGATTCCGGAGAAGCAGGATAATAAAAAGAAGAAGTAAACTGTTTGCGGGAAAGGAATGAATGGTATGAAAGGTAGTATCAGAGTATCTGCGAAAACTTTGGACGATGCGATTACAGAAGCGTTGATTCAATTAGGTGTTACAAGCGACAGACTTGAATATAATGTCATTGAAAAAGGAAGCGCAGGTTTTCTTGGAATCGGTATGAAACAGGCTGTGATCGAAGCGTGGAAAAAAGAAGATAAAGAAGAAGAAGAGTTTCTGAAAGCTGTCGAAGAAACAATAAGAGAGAATCCCGTAAAAGAGTATTTTGCAAAAGAAGACAATGTAAAAGAAGATGATGTAAAAGAACATCAGGCAGAAGAAGCAGCGAAAAAGGAAGAAGCTGTGCGGGAAGAAAAGACAGAAAAAGAAGAAGCTTCAGCAAATGCAAAAGAAGAAAAGTCAGAGCCGGTATCTGTAAAAGAAAAAGAGCTTCTTGCAAAAGTAGAAGATGAGACGATCAGATATGTAGAGCAGTTTGTAAAAGACACATTAAAAGCGATGGATATGGATGTTGAGATCACATCGTCAATCGACAAAGACGGAGCTCTTTATGTTGATATGAAAGGTGAGAATATGGGAATTCTTATCGGTAAGAGAGGACAAACTCTTGATTCCCTTCAATATCTTGCAAACCGCGTTGCAAACAAACATCAGTCAGGTTATGTAAGAGTGAAACTCGATACAGAAAATTATCGTGCAAGAAGAGAAGAGACATTAAAACATCTTGCGAAAAATATTGCACATAAGGTAAAAAGGAACAGAAGACCTGTTATACTTGAGCCGATGAACCCGTATGAAAGAAGGATTATTCATTCCACACTGCAGTCAGATCCATATGTAACGACACACAGTGAAGGTGAAGAGCCGTACAGAAAAGTTGTAGTTACATTAAAAAGATAATTAAATAAAATAAAAGACGTCTGATAGTTTGCGGATATCGTGAAACGTCAGGCGTTTTTTTGTGAATAAATAAGTGGATAAATAAGCTGACGTTTACGGAAATGTTTTAAGTTGACGAATGGGAACTTTCAATCTAAAATAAAATGTAATGCTTTATTTTTAGTTTGCGGGAAGTTAAGTATTAAATTAAGAAATCGGGAGAACGGGATAAAATGAGAAAAGAAACGATCGCAGCCATATCGACCGGAATGACAAACTCGGGAATAGGAATTGTGAGAATCAGCGGAGAGGAAGCTGTTTTAGTTGCAGACCGTATTTACAGAGGTAAGAAAAAGCTTTGTGAAGTAAAAAGCCATACGATAAATTATGGATATATTGTAGACAGAGAAATATCTTCGGCAGAAAAGAAATCGGAAGAAGTAATAGACGAGGTTCTTGTAACTGTGATGAAAGCTCCCGGAACATTTACAGGAGAAGATACCGTGGAGATAAATTGTCACGGCGGAACATTTGTTGTAAAAAAGTGTTGGAACTCGTGTTAAAAAACGGGGCAAGTCCTGCCGAACCGGGAGAATTTACAAAGAGGGCATTTTTAAACGGAAAGATGGATCTTTCACAGGCTGAAGCGGTTATAGATGTAATCAATTCCGAAAACGAATATGCACTTCAAAGTTCTGTCAGCCAGCTAAAAGGAAGCGTAAAAAAGAAGATTAATGATATAAGAGAAAAAATTATTTATCATACGGCATTTATAGAGACAGCGCTTGATGATCCGGAGCATATCAGCGTAGATGGATATTCCGATACTTTGCGCAGTTCGGCGGAAGAGATTATTCAGGAATTGGAACGACTGATTCATTCGGCAGATGACGGTCGCGTGATAAAAGAAGGAATCAAAACGGTGATTGTCGGAAAACCGAACGCAGGAAAATCGTCACTTTTGAATGTTCTTGCAGGACATGAGAGAGCAATCGTAACAGATATAGAAGGAACAACGAGAGATGTATTAGAAGAGACGATCAAATTAGGCGGACTCAACTTAAATGTTGTCGATACGGCAGGAATCCGCCAGACAGAAGATCTGATTGAAAAAATCGGCGTAGATAAAGCGTTAGAATATGCAGAGACAGCAGATCTGATCATTTATGTAGTCGATGCATCGAGAAGTCTGGATGAAAATGATGAGAAGATCATTAATATGATCAGTGACAAAAAGTCGATTGTTTTATTAAATAAATCAGATATCGACACTGTGATTTCGGCAGAACATATAAAAGAAAAAGTTTCAAATATTCCGATCATCTCAATATCTGCAAAAGAAGAAAGAGGAATCAAAGACCTGGAAGATAAAGTGAAAGAGATGTTTTTAAAAGGCGACATTTCATTTAATGATCAAGTGTATATATCAAATGTTCGTCAGAAAAACGCTCTGTTGGAAGCTCTCGAAAGTATGAAAAAGGTAATAAGAAGTATCGATGATAATATGCCGGAAGATTTTTATTCGATCGATTTGATGGATGCGTATGAAAGTCTCGGGTATATTACGGGAAATTCAGTAGGAGAAGACTTGATAAATGAAATATTCAGCAAATTCTGTATGGGAAAATAAAGATCAATATGATATTGCGGTTGTAGGAGCGGGACACGCAGGATGTGAAGCAGCGCTGGCGTGCGCCCGGTTAGGATTTAAAACGGTAATGTTTACGGTAAGTGTAGACAGTATTGCATTGATGCCGTGTAATCCGAATATAGGGGGAAGTTCAAAAGGACATCTTGTAAAAGAAATCGATGCCCTCGGCGGAGAAATGGGAAAGGTGATCGACAAGACATTTATACAGTCGAAAATGTTAAATCAGTCAAAAGGTCCGGCAGTTCACTCTCTTCGTGCACAGGCAGATAAATCCGACTATAGCAAAGAGATGCGGAGGGTTTTGGAAGAACAGGACAATCTTGATATCCGTCAGATGGAAGTGACAGATATTATAGCAGACGATCCGAATGAATCTGGAATTCGGAAAATAAAAGGGGTTCAGACATATTCGGGGGCTATATATCCGTGTAAAGCCGTTATTTTGTGTACAGGCACATATTTAAAAGCCCGCTGCATTTACGGAGAAATAAGTACGCAGACAGGTCCTAACGGGCTGCAGAGCGCAAATTATCTTACCGACAGTTTGAAATCACTTGGAATTAAGATGTATAGATTTAAAACGGGAACTCCTGCAAGAATTGATAAAAAACTCAATCGATTTTACAAAGATGGAAGAACAAAAAGGTGATGAAAGAGTCGTGCCTTTTTCTTTTTACGACAGATCCGGAAGACGTTCAGATCGATCAAGTGTCATGCTGGCTTACATATACAAACGAAACGACGCACGAAATCATTCGGGAAAATCTGGACAGATCGCCGCTGTTTTCCGGTGCGATTGAAGGAACAGGACCAAGATACTGTCCGTCGATAGAAGATAAGGTTGTAAAATTTGCTGATAAAAACAGACATCAGGTCTTTATTGAGCCGGAAGGAATCCATACAAATGAAATGTATGTCGGCGGAATGTCGAGTTCATTACCGGAAGACGTTCAGTATGCAATGTATAGAAGTGTTCCGGGTTTGGAACATGCAAAGATCGTAAGAAATGCATATGCGATCGAGTATGATTGTATAGATGCAAGGCAGTTAAAAAGTACGTTGGAATTTAAAAATATAGAAGGATTATTCAGCGGCGGGCAGTTTAACGGAAGTTCGGGATATGAAGAAGCTGCGGCACAGGGAATCGTAGCCGGAATTAATGCGGCAAGAAAATTGCAGGGAAAAGAAGGAATTGTCATTGACAGATCACAGGGGTATATAGGTGTTTTAATCGATGATCTCGTTACAAAAGAGAGTCGCGAGCCATATCGGATGATGACGTCAAGAGCAGAGTACAGACTTTTGCTCAGACAGGATAATGCAGACCAAAGATTAACAAAAATAGGATATGAGATAGGTCTTATCAGCGAAGAAAGATACGAGAAACTGCTTGAAAAAGAACGGTTGATCGAAGAAGAAATACATCGGGTGGAACGGGTAAATATCGGAACGTCGGAAGACGTTCAGAATCTGTTAAAAACATATGAAAGCACCCCGTTAACATCAGGAACAACTCTTGCGGAACTGATCAGAAGACCTGAATTATCGTATGAAAAACTTGCTCCGATAGACAAAAACAGAAAAAATCTTCCCGAAGACGTGGCACAGCAGGTTGATATTAACATTAAATACGACGGGTATATAAAACGTCAGATGCGTCAAGTGGAACAATTTAAAAAATTGGAAAATAAAAAGATACCGGAAGATATAAATTATGATGAAATAAAAAGTCTCCGTATAGAAGCAAAACAGAAATTAAATCAGATCCGTCCTGCATCGATAGGACAGGCATCCAGAATATCAGGAGTATCTCCGGCAGATGTATCGGTTCTTCTTGTTTATTTAGGAAGCAGATGAGAAGTATTTAGAATGTAGATAGAGAATAAAATATAAAATAGATTTTATATTTGTATGAAGTATTATCATTAAAAGCTCTGTTCTATTATAAATAGAACAGAGCTGAAAAGTGGAACAGTTAAAAGAGGAAAAGATGATGGCAGAAAAAAGTAAGTTTGAAGAAGAACTTGAAAAATTGAATATTAATCTTACAGAACATCAGAAAGAGCAGTTTGATCGCTATTATGAAATGCTCGTAGAATGGAATAATGTAATGAATCTGACAGGAATTACCGATTATGACGAGGTAAATCTGAAACATTTTACAGATAGTCTGACGCTTGTAAGAAATATAGATATGAATAAGATAGATGCGGTAATAGATATAGGAACAGGAGCAGGTTTTCCCGGACTTCCGATAAAGATAGCGTTTCCGCATATTCACGTTGTTTTGCTTGATTCATTAAATAAAAGAATAAAATTCTTAAATGCAGTTATAGAAGAATTAGATCTTGCAGACGTCGAAACACTTCACGGAAGAGCGGAAGATTATGCGAAAAGAAAGGAATACAGAGAACAGTTTGATCTTTGCGTATCGAGAGCTGTTGCAAATTTATCAACTTTGAGTGAGTATTGTATTCCTTTTGTAAAAAGAAACGGATATTTTGTTTCATATAAAAGCGGCTCATCTGATGAAGAAATTCAACAGGCAGAAAAGGCAGTGAATATACTTGGCGGAAAAATCGAAAAACAGACAAATTTTTATTACCGGAAACAGATATGGGAAGGGCGCTTGTAAATATTAAAAAGATTAAAATTACACCGGCAAAATATCCGAGGAAGGCCGGAATGCCTTCAAGAGAGCCGTTATAACATGTCGGCATATAAAGGTTGCGCATAAAAATATTATAAAAACGGAAATACAAGAAAAGAGAGAATATATAACTAAAAGTGAGCATATATAACTAAAAAATGTGAATAAGTATAATTGAGGAATAAATAAAAACGCCGGAATACGGCGTTTTTATTTATTAAAATTTAAATTTTAAAAAGTATTCTATAAAATGAATTTAAAAAGATAAATTTATGAATGTCATATATTGATAAGCTATTTCTCTAAGAGCGGTTTTACTATTTCAATAAATTCATCCGATTTTTCCACATGAGGAAGCATTTTAGCATGATCTATTCCGATGATTTCTATCTCCGGAATTTGATTTTGATATTGGTTTGCGGAAAGAATATTTTCAGGATTATCATTTCCTATAATAATTGTAATTTTATTTTTTAATTTGCCCAGACAAAAAGAAATATTTGCATTTGTATAACCCAATTTCTGACAGGCGTATACATATTTTGAATGAGATTTATTTCTGTGCGATGATTCAAAACATCCTAATATATCTTTTTCATTTACTTTGTTTTGATTGTAGAAATATGCGGAAGTAAATCTCTCGTATATAATGGATTTTCTTGTTTTTATGTTATATATAAAAGTACCTATAACAGGCATATATAGTATGTTTTTTAATAATTTGCTCTGTTTAGAAGGAACTTTTGCAAGTGAAACTAAGCTTTGAGGATTTATCATTATAATACTATCGATTAAGGTGTCGTCATTTGCACATGTCATTAAAACAAAAGGAGAGGAGTCCCGCGAAACAATGACGTCTGTTTTTTCACCTATTACATTTTTGATAAAATCGGTAAGCAGCTGCACATATAAAAAGTTAGTATATGTTAAGATCGGACGTTCAGAACAACCACATCCAAGCAAATCAATAGAATATACAGTGTTTGTTGCTGAAAAGTGATCTATGATCTTATTCCATTCATGAGAAGATGAGAAAACATTAAAATTGTGTATAAGAAGAAGAGGCGTTCCTGCCCCTTTCTTTTTATAAGAAATTTTTCCGTATTTCCAATCATAGACGTTATAATCATCTGCACCAAGAAGATTATCAGCAGTAGCAATATATGTAGAGATTCTGTTAAAAACATGCATTGCCGTTAAAGAAACACCTGTAAAAACAGCAATTCTCTTTAATAACTTATTCTTATCCATAGGATTTCACCATCTTTCAATACTTTATTTAATTATTATACTACACTGAATTTATCAATTCAAGAATGAAAGAAATAATAAGAATATTTTAAGAGATAATAGAATGATTTATAAAATGTTTCACGTGAAACATTTTATTGTAATAAAAAGCAGAAGCAGAAATAAAAAAGTCAAAAATAGAAAATGATTTTTTGTTAGTAATGGTAGATATAAAAGGTTATTTTAAAAGATAAAAAACGTGAAAAGTTAATAAAATGTTTCACGTGAAACATTCAAAAGTTATAGATTAATAATTTGAAAAGTGGTATAATATAAAATACGCGAACATAAGGAATTTAGATTGTGAAAACATCAGTGTTCTTATTGCGAGCGTCTTGGAATATGAAGCAATATTATATAAAATATGTTAAAAGAACGCATATGAGGAGGCAAAAATGGGGAGAATAATAGCTATTGCCAACCAAAAAGGCGGGGTAGGTAAGACAACAACTTCTATAAATCTATCGGCTGCTCTTGCAAGTAAAGGGAAAAAAGTTCTTGCTCTTGATATGGATCCACAAGGAAATATGACAAGTGGTTTAGGTGTTGATAAAGACGAAGCTGAAAAAACAGTTTATGATCTGATAATAGGAAATGCGGGAATTGAAGAGTGTATATGTAAAGATGCACTTGAAAATCTTGACGTTCTTCCTTCTAATATAAACCTTTCGGCGGCAGAGATTGAATTGATCGGTGTTGAAAATAAGGAATATATATTAAAAACTGAAGTGGAAAAAGTAAAAGATGAATATGATTTTGTTGTAATTGATTGTCCGCCTGCATTGAGCATGCTTACAATAAATGCAATGACAACGGCTGATTCTATAATAGTGCCTATACAATGCGAATATTATGCATTGGAAGGACTGAGTCAGTTGATACATACGATTGAACTCGTACAGGAGATTGAGTCCGAATCTTGAGATAGAAGGCGTCGTATTTACAATGTATGATGCAAGAACGAATCTTTCCCTACAAGTTGTGGAAAACGTTAAGGATAATTTGAATCAGAATATTTATAAGACAATTATTCCGAGAAATATTAGATTAGCGGAAGCTCCTAGTTATGGAATGCCGATCAATCTTTATGATCCGAAGTCAACAGGAGCTACGAGTTATATGCTGTTGGCAGAAGAAGTTATTCATAAAGGAGAAGAGTGATTATGGCAGGGAAAAGAAATGGTCTGGAAAAGGATTGGATAGTCTTATCCCGAATAAGACTGTGAAGGAAGAATCAGCATCTCAGCAGAAAGTAAGTAAAGAAAAACAAGAAAAAAATGTTGGATCCGGGGAAATATTAGTAAAAATAAATGAAGTTGAACCGAACAGAGAACAGCCAAGAAAAGAATTTGATGAAGATTCGCTTATGGAATTGGCAGATTCTATCAGGCAATTTGGAATATTACAGCCGCTTCTTGTTCAAAAAAAGAAAGATTATTATGAAATCATAGCGGGTGAGAGAAGATGGAGAGCTGCAAAGCTTGCGGGAATTAAAGATGTTCCGATTATTGTGAAAAACTATACGGATCAGGAGATTGTTGAAATTTCTCTTATTGAAAATATTCAGAGGGAAAATTTGAATCCGATCGAGGAAGCAATGGCATATAAACGTCTGCTAGAGGAATTTGATTTAAAACAAGATGAAGTTGCAGAGCGGGTTTCAAAAAGTCGGACAGCGGTAACGAATTCCATGCGGCTGCTTAAACTAAGTGAGCGTGTACAGCAGATGATAGTTGATGATATGATCAGTACCGGACATGCAAGAGCTTTGTTGGCGCTTGACGATGAAGAACAGCAGTATATATTGGCAAACAAGATATTTGATGAAAAATTAAGCGTTCGGGAAACTGAAAAACTTGTAAAAGCTTTAAAAATCCCAAAAAGAAGTAAAAGTACAAAAACGAGAACACATGTTTGTGTACAATAATCTCGAAGAACACTTGAAAAATATAATAGGAACAAAAGTGAGTGTTAACCCAAAAGCGAATGGAAAGGGAAAGATTGAGATAGAATATTATTCAGAGGAAGAACTTGAAAGAATCTATGATTTGATCATGTCTATTCAATCAAAATAGAAGAAATAGAAATGTGAAAAGGAAGAACGTATAGAAAAAAGATGAAGCAAAAGTCATAAAATATGGGGAGATGAAAAGAAATGAAAGGTATATTGGATAGTTGGGGAGTAGATCCGTTTTATCTGTTTGTCGTTATGTTTATCATACAGATTGTAATGATCGTATTGTATGTGATGCTGAATACAAAATATAGACGTTTACAGAAAAGTTATGTAACATTTATGCGTGGAAAAAACGGAAAAAATCTTGAAAAAAGTATTTTCGGCAAATTTGATGAACTGGATGAAATCGCAGAACTTGTGAGAGCAAATGAAAAAGAAGTAAAAGAAATTTCGGAAAAAATGAAAACACATTATCAGAAGGTCGGAATTGTCAAATACGATGCTTTTCACGAAATGGGCGGAGAATTGAGTTTTGCACTTACAATGCTGGATGAAAACAATAACGGATGGATCTTCAATGCAATGCACAGCAGAGAAGGCTGTTACACTTATATAAAAGAAGTTGTAAACGGTGAAAGCTATATTGAGTTATCATCCGAAAAAAAGAATGTCTGGAAAAAGCGGTGTATCAAGAAAATATGATTTGAGAGATATGGAAGAATAACCGTATAGAAAAGTGTGATCATAAAGAAAAGATATAAGTTTTAGCAATAATAAAATGTGAATTTTAATTAGGAAAAGAGTAAAGAAGAAAAAGGAGTATATGTTATGTTAGATATTAAATTTTTAAGAAGTAACCCGGAAATCGTAAAACAAAATATTAAAAATAAATTTCAGGATGAAAAACTTCCTCTTGTTGATGAAGTAATTGAATTAGACTTAAGAAACAGAGAGATAAAGCAGGAAGTAGAAGCTCTTCGTGCAGAAAAGAATAAATCTTCAAAAGAAATCGGAGCAATGATGGCTCAGAAAAAATTTGAAGAAGCAGAAGTTCTTAAGAAAAAAGTAAGTGAAAGTGCAGGAAGAATCGAGGAGTTGTCTGTAGAAGAAAAAGAAGTTGAAGAAAAAATCAAGAAAATCATGATGACCATTCCGAATATTATCGATCCGTCTGTTCCGATTGGAAAAGATGACAGTGAGAATGTAGAACTTGAACGTTTTGGAGAGCCGGTAGTTCCTGATTTTGAAATTCCGTATCACACAGAGATTATGGAAGCGTTTAACGGCATTGATCTTGACAGTGCGAGAAAAGTTGCAGGAAACGGTTTTTATTATCTTATGGGAGATATAGCAAGACTGCATTCGGCAGTGATATCTTATGCCCGCGATTTTATGATCAACAGAGGTTTTACATATTGTATACCTCCGTTTATGATCAGAAGTAATGTTGTTACAGGCGTAATGAGTTTTGCGGAAATGGATGCGATGATGTATAAGATTGAAGGAGAAGATCTTTATCTTATCGGAACAAGCGAGCATTCTATGATCGGAAAGTTTATTAATACACAGCTTACGGAAGAGGAACTTCCACAGACACTGACAAGTTATTCACCTTGTTTCAGAAAAGAAAAAGGAGCTCACGGAATCGAAGAAAGAGGAGTATACCGTATTCATCAGTTTGAAAAACAGGAAATGATCGTTGTCTGCAGACCGGAAGAGAGTCCGATGTGGTTTGATAAATTATGGCAGAATACAGTAGATCTGTTCCGTTCTCTGGACATTCCGGTAAGAACACTTGAGTGTTGTTCGGGAGATCTTGCAGATTTGAAAGTGAAGTCTGTAGATGTAGAAGCGTGGTCTCCGCGTCAGAAAAAATATTTTGAGGTAGGAAGTTGTTCAAATCTCGGAGATGCACAGGCGAGACGTCTCGGTATTCGCGTGAAAGGTAAAGACGGAAGCTATTTTGCACATACACTGAATAATACAGTTGTCGCTCCGCCGAGAATGCTGATTGCATTTTTGGAAAATAATCTTCAGGCTGACGGATCGGTAAAAATTCCTGAAGTTCTCAGACCGTATATGGGCGGAAATGAGAAAATAGAAGTCAAGAAAAAATAAGAGTAAAAAGATCTGAAAACAATCAAGACAGAAAGATGAAAAATAGATGCATAAGTATTTAAAAGCGTTAGGATTTGATAATATTCAAACAAGATCAGACTTAAAAAGCTGTTGGAAGAAGTTGAAGAGCAGTGTACTCATCAGACAATAGTTTCTTATAAGCCGGGAGAAGATTTCTGTGAGCTGAAAAAAGAATACGGACAAAGTATGGGAATTGCACTGTGCGGCGGATTAGATGAAAGAGAATATTTTGATCCTTATTATTATTTTCCGTATTTTGAAGGAAGCGGTATAAGCACATATGCAGAAATTGCCGTAGAAGAAAAATTGAAAAAGAACAATATCTCGGAATGTGTGAAGATTCTAAGATCGGAATAAGTCTGATATTTACGGTGCAGAACGGAATCGAATATATGAGAGAGCGTCAGGCCGGATTCCCGGCAGATCCGACGACGTCAGTTACTTTATCCGGGCTTGCTTTATCAGGAATGATATTGCTTCCGGTAAGCAAAAAGACGAGAAAAGCGTAAGGTCGGAAAAAGAAGCTTCGGATAACCGGAAGATGCTCATTAATGCAGCAAGAAACGGAGATCAGAGCGCGATAGAAACACTGACATTAGACGATATAGATATGTATTCTCAAGTTTCAAAAAGACTTGCAAATGAGGATATATTTTCTATAGTGGATACGTATTTTATGCCGTATGGAATAGAGTGCGATCTTTATTCTATCATGGGAGAGATACTGGCAGTCCGCAGACGAAAAACATCGTCACGGACAGGGAAGTTTATCAGATGAAGCTTAATGTAAATGAACTTCAATTTGATATATGTGTTCCCGTATCCGAGACGATGGGAGAACCTGAGATCGGAAGGCGCTTTAAAGGAACGATATGGCTGCAGGGATATATTAATTTTTAATATGAATAATCGCCGGAAGAGCCGAAAGGCACACTACGGGATCATCTTTTGTTTTCGAGTCAGCATAAATGCAGAGATTGCAGAAGCGGCTGGAATTGTCAGAACAATTCCGAATGTTCCGCATAGTCCCTGAGCAATTTCGATGCTGAGATAATTAGAATTGATAAGTTGGTTAAATTGTACTTGATATGAGAGGAACACAAGTAATGTGATGAATGCACTGCCTGTAAATGCAAGGATCAGTGTATTCGTCATTGTTCCGATCATATCTTTTCCTATTTCTATACCGGATATGAAAATATCTTTTGCAGTAAGAGTCGGATTATGGTGATAAATTTCGTAAAGTGATGAAACGACAGACATTCCGACATCCATGATCGCACCGAGAGAAGAAATTACAACTCCCGCAAAAAGAACGTCTTTAATCTGTAGACCGGTTTCTTCATGTATTAAAATCAAACCTTCGGCATCTGCCGAACTGAATCCGTCCACATGGATCATGGCAGATGTGATAAGGAAAAGAATAAGCGCAAAAAACATTCCGATCATTGTAGATAAAATTGCGGAAAATGTTTTCCCGCTTTGTCCGTTTAACAGAAGAAGAGTAACTGCCGTGGACAGTATGGCACATATGATACTGGATGCGATCGGCGGCCATCCTGAGAATACGGCAGGCAGGAGAAATTCAATGATAAGAAGCATAGAATAAAGAAGCCCTGCGATTGATTTTAATCCCTTTCCTCCGCCGATACAAAAGATCGCGGCTGCAAGAACGGCGGCACATGCAAAAAGAGAAAATGTGCGGTCATAATTGTATACAGTATAATATGGCTCAATATTATCAGGCTGATCGATATTGATAATAAGAGGCATATGGATTTTCGCATGAACATTATGTGTTTTCGTTAGATAATTTGTTACTTCTATAATTTTACCTTTTTGAATTCCTTCGGACATTTTTATTTTTAAATCCTGACTGCCGAGGTGAATTTTAAGTTCTTTATCATATTCAATGTCCTCATTAGAAATCTCCACTACGACACCTTTGTCGTAGTGGAGTGTATCTGTGCTGTATCGAGAATAGCTTTTAAACCCGAAATTCTGAAGAATAAGTATAGTGAGGACACTGAGGAAAATAAGTATCAGCACAATATAGTTTTGCTTTATTTTTCTCAACATCATTTTATCCTATCTGATCTTAAGCAGATCTCCTTCTTTTTGTAATAAATGCAATAACGGAAAGTGATGCGGCAAGCAGCAAAGCTATCGGAGCAAAAGTGGTGATATCGCCGGTTTTTGCGGACGGAGCAGAAGTATTTGCTTTATTACTGCTGTTGTTATTGTTGTTGGCATTATTATTGCCGCTGTTATTGCCATTGTTGTTATTGCCGTTGTTGTTATTGCCGTTATTGTTATTGCCGTTATTGTTATCGCCGTTATTGTTATTACCATTGTTATCATTACCGTTTTGATCATCGGTTTTGACAAGATGCTCGTAAGCTGTCTGAAGATCTAAAAGCGATGCATCCAGCATATCTTGTGTGGCATCAGAATTTTTTAACAGTTCTTCTGCTGATGTAAGAGCATCGGAAAAGGACTTCCAACTGTCTTTTTGTATAATCAGACTCCGATAAATTCATATTTTTAAGTTCATTTATCTTATTGAGAAGAGCTGTATTATCCGCTTTGTAGATTGTAAATTCATCTAATAAAGATAGATCATCGGCGTAATAAGTTTTCATTGTGTAAGAAGTATCTGTCACTTTAATATCTGTTACCGTTCTTCTGTAAGATTGATCCATCTTAGCGGAATATTCGGCATTCGGAGCTTTGATATCATAGTATTTACTACCGGAAGCAGAGTTTGCGGTAAGATAAAGAATTCCTGTCGGATTTGTAACGCTGCTCTGAACTCCTTTACTTGTGTCAGGAGTTGTTCCGTCCATCATATAAGTTCTTGTGTAAACATGATCATGTCCCATTAATACAACATCAATATCAAGATCTTTGAAAACTTGAGGAAGTTCATTACGTCTTGTAATGATATCGCCGTCGTCAACATGACTTGCAGTTGAGAAAATAGAATGGTGAAAAACAACTGTTTTCCATTTTACATTCGGATTTGCAGCGATTGCTTCTTCGATAAATGCTTTATGTTCTGCGGTGGATCTGTCATTGGAGTTTAAATTAATGAAAAGTGTATTTTCGTAAACAAACCAGTAGTCGCTTCCGGCAGTTGTCTGTCCTTTGTCAGCGCTTTCGTTTGGCAGGTTAAAATGCTGATTATATGCGGCAGAACCTGAGTCGTGGTTTCCGATTGTCGTAGCGCTCGGAAGGGAAGTAAACAACTCATTTATGTATCCTGTATACTGTGTTTCATTTGAGGCCGTGTTTACCTGATCTCCGCCTGAAAGAAGAAAGTCGGCGTTAAATTTTGAAGAAATAGTTTTCAAAGTTTCATTCCATCCTTCAATATCGCTGTCTGTGCTGCCGGCGCCGATCTGAGGATCTCCTACGAAGGCGAATTCATAAGAACCGTCGTTGTTTCCGGAAGTAAAACTATAAATATCACTGATTGTATCGCCATTTTTTACACGATACACATATTCTTTATCAGGAAGAAGTCCTGTAAGAACCGCTTGATTAGAATAGAATCCTTTTTCGTTTGCAGCTGTTGAAGAAGCAGGTACAGTTAAGTAATTTTCAGGGAATGTATCGCCTGTTTTACCGCATACTGAACTTCTCCTGCCGTTTCTGTGTCGGCGTACCACGTAATTCCCTGACTTGACGTATCGTTTCCTACAGTTAGAAAAATAGATTTCTGCGTTACTTTTTTCATCATTGCTTCCGCTGTTATCGCCGTCTGTATTATTTTCATTATAGTTTAAAGACAAATTCTGAAATTCAAAGTAAATATCAGAACTGGATTCACGGTCTTGATGAAGTTCTACAGAAAGAACGTTTGATCCCTCTTTTAAGATGCTTTTCAGTTGATCTTTTGTAAGAACAACTGAAGCTTCTTTAGGAGCTCCTGCGCTTACTCCTGCATAATAAAGATTATTTTCATGCTTTTCATCCGGCATGTCGGCTGAAGTGATCAACTGTCCGTTTAAGTAAACGGCAACAGCGTCGTCATGGAAAAGAGTTCCTGTGACAGAAGTGATCTGATCAATATTTTGTGCATTAAAAGTTGTACGGAAGAAAAATGTCGGAGTACATTTGCTGTTTTCTTGATCTTGATATTGCTGTAAAAGAACTGTCGGAGTAAATCCGTTAAAAGATGTAAGAGCGCCCCTTTTCGCACCGAATTTTCCGGCGGCAGACTTCCATGCAGAGTCATTAAAATCAGGAGTAGTCCAAGCAGTGAGCGAGGACAGCCCGGATGCCGGATCTGTGTTGTTGTCAAGATATTTCCATGTTGTCTTTTCATTGACTACGGTTACATTTTCCTCGGTATTCTGCTCTTTTGCGTAAGCAGTGACCAAAGCGGCGGAACACGGAAATGCATTTATAACGCTTCCCGTTCCGAGAATTGCTGCAATCGCCGCAGCGCCGATCTGTAATTGAACGATTCGTTTTTTCATAATAACCTCCTGTAAAAGTTCCTGTTTTATTCGTATGATGCCGTGACAGTAAAAGACGGTCACATGCCGATAGTTATCGTAGCATTTGAAAAAAAAACACATACAATAGACCTTACAGTCATTTAAAATAAATGACAAAGATTTAAAATAGAGAGAAAAACTTAACAAAAATAAAAACCAGAATTTAACGTAAAACTAACAAAAAATAAAAATCATGGAAAAAATAGTGGAAGCAAAATGATTTCAGAAAAATACGAAAAACGGTTGTAGCAGACAGATGAAACTGTTATAATAGATGAGGTATTTACAAATATTAAAAGTAAAATAATTGTAATTAACAGCTTCAAAAGAGCTGATAATTAAAATAAAGGTTGCCATAACAAAAATCCTGAAAACAGAATGTTTTCAAGGAAAAGCGGCATTTGTCTCGTTAGTTAAATGGATATAACAGGGCTCCTCCTAAGCGGTAGATGATTCGAGTCTAAATTTTGCATACAACTTAATATTTTTGATAGATGTCTCAGTAGCTCAGTTGGATAGAGCACACGCCTCCTAAGCGTGGGGTCGGAGGTTCAAATCCTCTCTGGGACGCTGGAAACAACGCTGTAAGCCTTTGTTTTCAAGGGTTTACAGCTTTTTTTGTTTAGCTGTACTCTTTAGACAAAACCATTTTTCTTTTATTGGAGGTTAATGTATGTTTATGAGTTGGAACTTATATTTTGCTAATTGGAAACGAACAGAAACGATGTCCTTGCTAATAAAAATAGCTTCCTTGCTAATAGGCAACTGTCTTAGGCAGCCAGACCTTACGGATGCTGGAATCTGTCTTTGGTTTTTTCAGGATTATCCGGGTGCTGGTATTCGGCATTAACGGAGTAAAGATATGGTAAATGTCTTTTTCTCCTAACGTCTCAATCGCCTGTTTGGACGCTCGTGCCAGTTCTGCTTCTATGTAGATATAAGCATTATCAGTTGCTATGTTTTCATCCTCAATATGAACATTTTTCCAGGTTAGTCCAAGAATCTCCCCCATACGCAAAGAACACGCAAAAGCAAGGTTCATGGCAATATACAGTTTACTGTCGGTACACTGATCCAAAGCAAGACGAATCGTTTCAGCATCCCAAATATCGCGCTTTTTATATTCAGTCTTGGGAAGGACTACATTGTCAAAAGGATTTTTTTCAATCAATTCCCAACGAACAGCTTGCTTAAAAGCACACCGTAGAAGTTTGATGATTTTCTCAATCGTTGAGTTCGTGACAAATTCTGTCCGTGCTTTCCTATTCTTCCGAGAAACAGAAGGCGTCTTTTGAAGTGTTTGAATATACTTATCCACCACGCGGGTAGTAATGTCTTGCACTTCCATATCTCCGATAATCGGATTGATATAGTTGGCAATCAGGGCTGTTTGACTGTCATACATAGACACGCCCCATTTTTTCTCCCCATACGTGGAAACAAAATCATACAGAAAATCTGAAACTTTCTGATTATTCGGAGGAAGGAATGTACCATTGTTCTGTTGGTTTTCAACCTCCGCTTTCCGTTTCAGCGCTTCTTTATGGGTATGCCAGGTTTCCCATTTCTGTTTTGTTTGAAGAAAACATCTTTTGATGATAATGAAAGATATGTAACGCTATCTACTTGTACTTCAGAGAGTACAAACGGCAGACATCTTCTAATTGGAAGAATTTTAGAAAATAATGCTGATGAAAAAGGAGAACCGCAATATGAAGAAAAATAGACAGATACTTGTGTTAGCAGCTCTATTGTTTAGCTTCTTGTGTTTTCCTGCTGATAAAGTTTTAGCTGCATCAAATGTAGTAGAGGTTCGTTAACAGTTAAGCAAAATTTTGAAGAAAATAGCAATGAAAAAGGAATTGATCTTACTGGAACTTATGAATTTCGTGCATTAGACATAGGCATTCCTATGCCGGGAGATTCTGATAACGACAGACATGTTTTTGTACTGGATGGTAATAATGCGGAAAAGATGATTTCATTGCAGTTCCAGCATGGCGGAGTATACCGTTATCATTTGGTTCAAACAAGTAAGGATAAAGAAAATTATACATATGATAGAAGTTCTTATATTATAGCTGTTTATATCAAAAACGGAGAAAATGGGAAATTGGTTCCACAAGTAATTGCAGAAAAAAATGATGGTAAGAAGTGTGGAGAATTAATGTTTTACAATTCATATAATAAGAGGAATATATAGATTATAATCTGGCGAAGGCAATGAAGTAATGAAAAATAGTGAAATTTTAGTGGAAAAATTCTGCAGGAAATTATTCAATAGAATTACATAAAAGCGTGTCGATGAACATAAAATAGGAGTAGATATTGAAAATCTGTTTTTTCTGTGGTAGAATTTCATTACTAAAAATTGTGCAAATGCATAAAAATGAGGAATTAGATAATGGAAATTAAAAGAGATGCTTACTTACAACAGTTGATAGAGCGAAAAGATAACGGAATGATAAAGGTAATTACTGGGATTCGTAGATGCGGAAAATCATTTTTATTGTTTACCATATTTAAGAGATACTTACTGGAAAATGGTGTTGATACAGATCACATTATTGAAATTGCATTGGACGGTATCGAAAATGAAGAATTGAGAGATCCCAAGGTGTGCTATAAGTTCATTAAAGATGCTATGAAGGATAGTAAGAAGTATTATCTTCTTCTGGATGAAGTACAGTTTATGCCACGATTTGAGGAAGTGTTGAATAGTCTGCTACGTATGAGCAATATTGATGTGTATGTTACTGGAAGTAACTCAAAGTTCCTTTCCAGCGATATTGTGACTGAGTTTCGTGGTAGAGGTGATGAAATCAGAATCTATCCCCTCTCTTTTGCAGAGTTTTATTCTGTTTATAATGGAGACTATGACGATGCATGGGACGATTACATGACTTATGGTGGACTGCCGCAGGTCGTAGGTCTTCAGAGCGAACGACAGAAAGCAGACTATCTAAAGAACATCTTTGCTAATGTATATCTGAAGGACGTTATAGAGCGAAACAAGATTCAGAATGTGGACGAGATCGGTATTTTGGTTGATGTGCTTGCTTCCGCAATTGGCGCACCTACTAATCCAACGAAAATTGCCAACACATTTTCCAGTGAACGTCAGATGAGCTATACCAACAAAACAATCTCCAACCACATAGATTATCTGGCAGAAGCCTTTTGATTTCTAAGGCTAGCCGTTATGATATTAAAGGCAGAAAGCATATTGGCGCTAATTTGAAATATTACTTTACTGATCTGGGATTGAGAAATGCCCGACTGAATTTCAGACAGCAGGAGCCTACTCACATCATGGAGAATATTGTTTATAATGAGTTGTTGATCCGTGGCTATAATGTTGATGTGGGTGTTGTGGAAGTATTTGACAGGAATAAAGAAGGTAAGCGTGTTCGCAAGCAGTTGGAGGTTGATTTTGTAGTAAATCAAAGCAGTCAAAGATATTATATTCAGGTTGCATACGACATGACCTCGGAAGAAAAGCAGACTCAGGAGTTCAATTCTTTGCGTAATATCCCGGATTCTTTTAAGAAGGTTGTCATTGTAAATGGAAGTAAGAAACCTTGGAGAAATGATGAGGGATTTGTCATTATGGGAATGAAATATTTTCTTTTGAATGCAAATAGTTTGGAATATTAGTTTTGCTTGTTTATAAAGGCGCTTATGTAATTTGGAGACTTACAAAGATTAAATAAGAGGTCGTTATGTTAAAAATATATTTAGGAAATATGGAGAAAGCGATTTATCATCCTCCGACTTATTTTGATAATCAATATGAGGATGAATGGATTACAAAAGAATTATCAATCAGGATGATTAAAGAAGTTGATAAATCAGATGTGATAAATTCAAGTCTGATACAGAGTCCGGTATTGGGAACAATTTCTGTGAAAGAACTATCAGGTTCTGTAAAGACATTGATGCTAATGGCATTTAAATAAAGATATATAAAGTAAAGATAAAATAATTACAGATTTAATCAATTACCCATTCCATTCCTTTCCGTCCCTCTTAATTCTTTCTCTGACTTTGCTACTCACTACCTGTCAAAACGGAATTGCAGAATAGCTTTGATAAGCTGTGCTTTCAAACGGTCTTGAATATCGTCGTTAATATATCCTCGATATTTGGACAGATATTTAATGCGTGGACTGTAATGTTGTAAAACAAATTCAATCGCTTCCGGTTCTCCGGCGACTGCCTTTTCAATGACTTCAAAGGGGATCAACTTCTTGTTCCTCATGTTCTAATCTCTCCATTTCTTTTCGCAGCTGTTTTAGTGCCGCTAATTTCCAGTAATTTGCTGTACTTCTGTTTCGCCCATACTCTTTTCCGATTTGAGCGTCGGTATAACCGAAGAAAAAGTACAGGAACAAAACATTGCGTCTTTATTCGGTCAATTTCAATAGTGCGTCGGCTAACCGCTTACTTGCGACAACAATCTCTTGCCCTTTTACAGCAAAGAAGGTCGGTTGGTTGTACTGCTCAAAATAGGTATCCGTTGTGAACGGTTTAAGCGGTGTTTCGGATATTAAGTATTCAAGCGATACTTCTCGTTTCTGCTTCCGTCCAAAATCACGATAGGCAGTCATTTGTACCTTTTTTCAGACCGTCTAAAGTAACAGTATCAACAATAGTCACACTTTTACCAGCGACGATTGATTTTTCACCTGTTGCTTTATCGGCAGCAGTCGTATGGATAGTGATTTCTGGTTCGTATTCATCTGTCAGCGTACCTAAGTCAATCACGGTCTTATTTCTTGAAACTACCACATCAAAAGCAGGAATCAGCGTCATTCCCTTTATTGGAATCGCAGCGCAATTCCTCAATCGTATAGGTATCGTAAGGCAAAGTTGACCGGGGATGTCGTATTAGACGAAGCTACGCTGACTTTCAAAATTATCTAATCAAAACAGGACGTTCATTTACAAAGTGGGATTCTCGGGTTACTATTTACCCCCTAAAATATGATATAAAAACCAATATAAATGTCATATCATTACAAATGTATTGAATTAGAAATGATTAGGCATTATAATAAAGAAAAACGGAGGTGTGAAATATGTCAAGTACAATACAAATTCGAGTCGATGATGAGTTAAAAATGAAATCCGATCAGCTTTTTAAAGATCTTGGGACAGATACAACTACAGCAATTCGGATGTTTTTAACGCAAGCTGTAGCAAATAATGGTTTTCCATTTGAAATTAAAAGAATCGTACGAAGTCCATATAGTCCTATGACGGAAGAGGAGATTTTAGAAAAACTGGAGAAATCCAGAGAGTCAGCAGCAAAGGGAAATCACAAATCAGCGGAAGTGGTTGTTTCAGAACTGAGAGGAAAATATGGATTATAAGGTTGTGGTTACATCAGATGCAGAAGAAGATTTGGATAGATTTCTTCAATATCTTCTCTTTGAAAAGAAAAATGAACCAGCAGCCGGAAATATTCTTGACGATTTTGGAGATACATTAAATTGTTTGAAAAATGTTGCAGGAAGTTTGTCTTTATGTGAGAACCAAAGACTTAGAGCGTTAGGTTATCATAGAATTAATTTTTTAAGACATCGATATTTTATGCTCTATAGAATCGAAGAAAATACGGTGTTCATAGATGACATATTTCATGAACTTCAAGATTACGAAAACAAAATGAAATAAAATCGAGATAACAAAATAAAGGAAAAGTGCATTCACACTTTTGGGAAAAGAGACGATTGATTTTTATAATACTTCTGATACCAGAGGGACAAGCCAATTCTATGGTTTGAATTATCAGAAGACAGGTTTTCTGCAGAGAATGACAAAAGATATACACACGAAGAAGTGTTTGCAAATCTTCGGAGAAAAATAAATGGCTAATACAAATTATGAGTTAAGATATTTGCTACTATTTTACCGGGATTTGGAGGAAAAAAATAGTATATATAGCAGAAACTTTGCAAAATCCCCAGGCAGCAAATAATCTGTTGGATGATGAACCTAATGAGGGTTGGTGTATGATGTTGTTAAAACCTATGTAACTGAAAAAAATAGGTGACTTAACTGGTTTGGAGGTTATGGCAACATGTCCGAGAAGTAGTCAAAGTAAAATAAGAAAGAGGAACACCGGAAACGGCGTTTTCTTCGGAATAGTAGATTTGCACAAAGAAGTTGAAGAAAATATATAAAAAATGCTCAAAACATAAAAAGTGTTGACAAAAAAATTGATTTGTAGTATTCTTTTTTGTAAATAAATACGAAACAGGGAATCATAGGCTTGTTACTTAATCTTGGTTATTAAGGCAAATTCTATAATATGACTGTAAGAGTGAGCAGTCATTTATAGAGTTTGTCTTTTTGTTGTTTTAGGGAGGAGGTGTGATAGTGAAAGAAGATACAGGGCAAATTTTGATTGTGGATAAGATTGTTAATAATAATATTGTGATAGCGAAAGATTTTCGTGGTCGGGAAGTAGTTGCCATAGGGAAAGGAGTCGGGTTTCGTAAACGTAAGAATGAAGCGGTTCACAGATCTGAGATCATGAAGACATATGTGCTGTTGGACAAAGTTGACAGCGGTGTGCTTACGTTGTTTGAGGAAATACAATTTGAAGTTATTGAAACTTCGCAAAAAATTATTGATTATGCTCAGGAAAAGTTGAACGTTAAATTTAATGTAAATTTGTTAATGAGTCTGTCGGATCATATTAACTTTGCATTAATCAATACCGGCAGGGAAATCACGTACCCAAACTGGTGAATGAGGAAGTAAAGCGTTTTTATAAAGAAGAATATCATATTGGTGAAATTGCCGTCCAAATGATTAATGAAAGATTTCAGATTCTTTTTCCAAAAGACGAAGCAACGGCTATAGCGTTTCATTTGATTACGGCAACAGAGAACAAGTCGAATCATCAGATGATGATTATCATGAAGGCTGTTTCGGATATTGTAAAAATTGTAGAAGACTATCTGAATGTCTCTTTACATGAAGATACCATGGCTTATTCGAGATTTGTTATTCATCTAAAATTTTTGTTTAAAACTGTTTTGTCAAAGCAGAATGTACCGGAAGTTGCAGGGATGGATTTCATTTTTACTCAGATTAAATCAGAATATAAAAATGTTATAGAGTGTGTGTGAAGAAAATCGCAGATTATATTATGGAAAAATTTAATTACCGATGTACAGACGGGGACTGCATTTATCTTATGTTACATGTTGTACGATTATATGAAACTACATTGAATTGAATGGAGGATGTGCTATGTCAAAAATTGATTATCAGGATTTATCTGCAAAAATTATGGACAATATCGGCGGAGTAAAAATGTAAAAACAGTTACGCATTGTGTGACGCGATTGAGGTTTTATTTGCATGATAGAAATATAGCGGAAGATAGCGAAATAAAAAACTGCCGGGAGTCCTTGGAGTAGTATATGGGAATGGACAATATCAGATTATATTGGGAGAGCATTTATTTAATGTTTACGATAATATCGTAAAAAATTATTCTGTAGAAACAGAGGATGCTATTGATGAAAATCTCGATGAAGATTTAGTGCAAAGCAGTGAAAAGAAGAACTTTAAATATTATTTCAGCAAAGTGATCTTGTTTATGGGACAGGCAATGACTCCGTTTATTACTGTTGTTTACGGAGCCGGAATGTTAAGAGTTGTGCTTTCTCTGGTCAGCTACTTTGCGCCGGCTGCTGCGGAGAGTTCTACATATCAGTTGTTTGATTTTATGTCGCAGGCTCCGTTTTATTTTATGCCGATTCTGGTAGCTTATGGAACATCAAAAGTATTGAAAGCAAACCCCGCTTTTTCAATCGCTATGGCAGCGGCGCTTTTATACCCGAATTTTATCGCTATGATGGAAGCCGGAGAAGCAGTGACAATGATGAAACTTCCGGTTTATTTAACAACATACGGAAGTACGTTGCTTCCGGGAATTTTCTCGGCAATACTGGTAGCCTATCTTGAAAAATTATTTTATAAAATCATACCGGGAATGTTGCGGTCTGTATTTGCACCTTTATGTGTTTTCCTGATCGGATATCCGTTGACAGTTCTCGTACTTGGTTCCTGCAGGCGCTGTTGTTGGATCATGGATTGTAAAAGCAATCGTATTTATACAGGCTCATGTGGGAGGATTTGCGCCTGGAATTATTGCGGCAACGCATCCGTTTTTGGTAATGATGGGAGTTAATATGTTGATGGTTGCACCGATGACAGAACTTCTGACGAGGGTAGGAAGTGATAATGTATTCCGCCCGGGATGGATTTTGCATAATATTTCAGAAGGCGGCGCATGTTTTGCAGTAGCTGCCAGAACAAAAGATAAAGATATGCGTATGGCAGCATTGTCCGCAGGGATAGGTGCGATTGTATCAGGAGTTTCAGAGCCTGCTTTATATGGTGTGAATTTGAGACTTCGTAAGCCCATGATCGGACTTGTACTTGGTGGTTTTATCGGTGGATCAGTTGCAGGGTTTATGGGTGCAAAAGCGTTTAGCATGGGATATTCAAGTATATTGGGCGTTGTCATTTTTGAAAAAACGATTGCTGCAATTATAGCAGGTGTAATCGTTTCGTTTCTTGTATCATTTATTGTTACATTTGTTTTATTTAACGGAAAGGAAACAAAGTGATATGTTAGGATTTGGAAAAAGAAAATCTGTTTCACCAGGAAATATTGCAGCCGTTGTCAGTGGACAGATTATCCCCATTGAAAAAGTAAAAGACGAAGCGTTCGCGAAAAAAATGATGGGAGACGGTGTAGCGATTGTTCCGTCAGATGATTATATCGTATCTCCCTGTGATGGAACAGTGTCTATGTTGTATCCGACGCTTCATGCTTTTGCCGTTACAAGTGAAGACGGAATGGACATTTTAATTCATATAGGAATTGATACTGTGAAATTAAAAGGAAAAGGATTTCGGAGTTTTGTAAAGCAAGGGCAGAAAGTTCATGTCGGAGAGCGGATCATAAGAGTGGATTCTTATGACATGAAGAATAAGGGGATAGATCTGACAACTATGATACTGTTCCCTTCAGCCGATAAAAAGATAGCTGTAAAAAAAGAAGGCTATGCAGATCAGGGGAAAACAATAGTTGCATCCTATTCTGTATAGGAAATAAAAATAAAACAAGAAGAAAAGGAGATTTAGATTATGCAGAAATTCAGTAAAGACAGAAAAGTTATGGATAGTTTTCCGGAAGATTTTTTATGGGGAGGGGCTACTGCGGCAAATCAGTATGAGGGAGCATATCTTGAAAATGGAAAATTGCCATCGGTTGCGGATGTTCAGCCACATGGTGTATTTGGATATCCGGATCGCAATGCTAAATTTTATCCGACTCATGAAGGTATTGATTTTTATCATCATTATAAAGAAGATATTGCCGAGTTTGGGGAAATGGGATTCAAAGTATATCGTACAAGTATAGCGTGGACGAGGCTGTTTCCTACAGGGGAGGAAGACCAGCCAAATGAAAAAGGAATGGAATTTTATGACAAGATGTTCTATGAATTGAAGAAAAACGGAATGGAAATTATGATTACGATTTCTCATTACGAAATGCCGCTGAATCTGGCTGACAAATATGGCGGATGGAAGGATCGCCGGATGATTGATTTTTATGTACGTTTTGTTAAAGCTATGGTAAAGCGGTGGAAAGGTGTAGTTAAGTATTGGCTAACATTTAATGAAATCGGAAACAATATACATAAAATGGAGTGGATGACTGCAGGAATCGACCCATTGAACGATACACTTCAGGATGTTTATCAGGCGTCACATTATCAATTCGTAGCAAGTGCTCTGGCTGTCAAAGCAATTCATGAAATCGATCCACAGGCAAAAGTGGGATCTGTGATTGAATATAAGACAATATATCCGATGAGTTGTGATCCAAAGGATTCTCTGGTAGTATGCAGAGAAAAGCAAAGAGGTTACTTTTTCTCGGATGTCCAGGTGCGTGGAAAGTATCCGGGATATGCATGGGAGTATTTTAAAGATAATGATATTAACATTGAATATACGGATGAGGATATGGAACTCATTGCAAAATATCCTGTGGATTTCTTGAGCTTTACTTATTATCGTTCACGAATTGCATCGAAGGATTATGTGGAATCCGTCCAAAAAGAGACAAATAAATCGGATAAGGAAGTAGAAGGCGATACATCATATAGAGGAGATGATAATATCGTCAATACAGGAAAAACGAACCCATACCTGAAAATAACGCCATCCGGCTGGTCGATAGATCCGGATGGACTGTTCCTGGCATTAGAAGATCTTTATAGCAGATATCAGGTTCCGATTTTCATTGCTGAGAATGGTCTTGGCGTAAAAGAAGAATTAGTTGACGGGACAGTTGATGATACATACCGAATGGAATTTTTAAGAGATCATATTATTTCTATGAAAAAGGCGATTAGAAACGGAGTGGATTTATTCGGATATGCGTGGTGGGGACCGATAGATCTTGTATCAAACGGTTCAGGTCAGATGTCTAAACGCTATGGATTTATCTATGTAGATAGAAACGATGCCGGAGAAGGAACTCTGAAACGATATAGAAAAAAATCTTTCTATTGGTACAAAAAAGTAATCGAATCAAACGGAGAAGACTTAAGTATTTAAGATCGGAAAATAAAGATGCAGATTTGGCAATGGGAACATTACCGGGAGTATAAGATTTAGTCTGTACCGGGGATGATTTACACATTAGTAACCGTAAAAACTATTCTACTTTTCGTAGGTAGAAAAAATCTTCCTGTGGCGTATGATGTGACTATAGGAGGTACGAATAGATGAGTCAACATGTTACAGGAGCAGTGATTAAGGCGCTTCGCGAGAAATGTCATTATACACAGGCAGGGCTTGCGATCCATTGATTGTCAGACCTGTACTGGCTGGAGTTTGTGAGATTATTTAATTGCATTACATAAAAATGTGTGAATGCACATTGTGCTTGCATCTGCAATCGGAGCACCGATGAATCCCTCAAAGATTGCTAATACCTTTGCCGGTGAGCTCCAGATGATTTATTCCAATAAAACAATCTCTAATCATATCGACTATTTAGCAGATGCCTTTTTGATTTCCAAGGCAAGTCGATACGATATTAAGGGTAGAAAGTATATCGGTGCAAATCTGAAATACTACTTTGCTGATCTGGGGCTGAGAAATGCTCGTTTGAATTTCAGACAGCAGGAGTCTACTCATATTATGGAAAACATTGTTTATAACGAGCTGTTGATCCGTGGTTACAAATTTCCTTTTGAACGCAGATAGTTTGGAGTTTTAGTCGAAATACTGTACAGAACAGGCAGTATCGATTATCGGCGGTGCGGATGGCCCGACAAGTATTTTTATTCGGCAGTGGTCTGCGCTTTGAGTGATCTGTGACTTGACAAAGTAAATGATTGTGTTTAAACTCTAGTTAATAAACAGAGAGGGCGCTATTGCGTAAGGTGGGAAAATGATTAACAGATAATTTATTTTAAGTAAAACGCAAAATTGTGATTGGTTGCTGCAAGAGTCAGCTCCTTTTGTGTACGCTTAAAATAGATTATCTTCCACCGTATTTGTTATATGAATTGACGGATATTTTGCGTCAATGTATCTGAACATGGTGATGAGAGCTTTTTTTTGCGTATGCAAAAAGCCTTTTGATGTCGACAAGACAAAGTCCGGACCTGTCCGGGATCTTGCCGGCCGCTTCCGGTGATTCTGTGCGGCAGATAGATTGTAAAACGGAGGAGGAATTTATTATGTCGATGATCCGTGTTGAAAATATTACGTTTTCATATCCTTCAAGTTTTGATCCTGTTTTTGAAAATGTGAGTTTTCAGATTGATACAGAATGGAAACTCGGACTTGTAGGAAGAAACGGAAGAGGAAAAACAACTTTGCTGAAACTTCTTCTTGGAGAGTATGAGTATAGAGGAAAAATAACAGGCGCTGTTACGTTTGATTATTTTCCATTTCCTGTTTCGGATAAAACGCAGATGACAGAAGGTATTTTGCGTCAAGTATGTCAGAATGCCCGGCAATGGGAATTAATAAGAGAGCTGTCCTACCTTGGAATAGAGTCTGAAGTGTTATGGAGGCCGTTTGAAACAATGTCAAACGGGGAGCAGACGAAGGCGCTTCTTGCGGCGCTCTTTTTAAAAGAAGAGCATTTTCTGTTGATCGATGAACCTACAAATCATTTAGATGTGGAAGGGCGCAGACAGATGGCAGATTATCTGAAAAGGAAAAGGGGATTTATCCTTGTTTCACATGACCGTTATCTTCTGGACGAGTGTGTGGATCACATTTTGTCATTAAACAGATCAAATATAGAAATACAAAGCGGAAATTTTTCTTCTTGGATGGAGAACTTTAAGAAGAGGCAGAATTTTGAGATAAACAGAAATGAAAGTTTGAAGAAAGATATTCGTCGGATGAAAGAATCTGCAAGGCAGGCAAAAGTATGGTCTGATAAGGTGGAGTCGTCAAAGAGAGGCGCGGCGGATAAAGGGTATGTAGGGCATAAAGCGGCAAAGATGATGAAAAGATCTAAAAATGCCGAGGCAAGAAAAGAAAGAGCAGCCGAAGAAAAATCAAAACTGCTTAATAATGCAGAATATGCAGAAATGTTGAAAATAACTCCGCTTATGTATCATAGTGAAAAACTGGTATCTTTTTCTGATGTAGCGGTTATTTATGAAGGAAATCAAGTGTGTGATGCGGTTACATTTCAGATATGCCGGGGTGAGCGTATTCTTATTCAAGGAAAAACGGAAGCGGAAAAAGCAGTTTATTGAAATTGCTTTTAAAATATCCGATCGAACATACCGGAACTGTTACGAGTGGATCAGGACTTGTCATTTCTTATGTTCCGCAGGATACGTCACATTTAAAAGGAACATTGACCGAGTTTGCTAAGGTTCATAAAATAGATGAAAGTCTGTTTAAAGCGATATTGAGGAAAATGGATTTTGAACGTGTGCAGTTTGAAAAGGATATGAAAGATTTTTCGGCAGGGCAGAAGAAGAAAGTATTGATTGCCAAAAGTCTTTGTGAACCGGCGCATTTATATGTATGGGATGAACCGTTAAACTATATCGATGTGTATTCAAGAATCCAGATCGAGCAGCTGATCAGGCAGTTTTCTCCTGCAATGCTTCTCGTGGAGCATGATGTTACTTTTCAAAAGGAGATTGATGCTAAAGTGATTACATTGTGAAAATGAAAGGCCATTAAATAACTGCATATCCATCGTAATTCGTTTTTATATCGAATCAATAAAATTGAAGAGATTACCGGCGTCGATCTGCGGGAATATCATACGTTTATACATCTTGCGATCAATATTTACATAGAGGAGATATAGAGAAAAAAATATTCACCCTATTTTTCACAGGGGCGATAGACATCGAATATAAAAACAGCTATAATTTTTACAGCGATGGGAAGGAGAAGAAGGTAATGACGGAAAAAGAAAAAATGCAGTCTCAAAAACTATATGATGCAAATTATGACTCTGAATTGGAAAGGGAAAGAATAGAGTGTAAGGCGTTATGTCAGGAATATAATCATCTGCCGATAAAAGAGACGGAAAAAAGAAGTCGGTTAATAAAAAGATCCTGGGAAAAACGGGAGAAAAAATTCACATTGAACCTGACTTTTGGTGCGATTACGGATATTGTATATCGGCAGGTGAAAACTTTTATGCAAATCACGGATTGGTTGTGCTTGATGCAGGCGGAGGCTCCGAATTGCGGATTCCATACATCGGGACATCCGATTGATTTCGAGAGGAGGAATCGGGGTCTGGAATATGCATATCCAATTAAAGTAGGAAATAACGTATGGTTTGGCGCAGGTGTACAGGTGATGCCCGGAGTAACGATAGGAAGCAACGTAGTGATCGGCGCAGGAAGCGTAGTCGTGAAAGATATTCCTTCGGACAGCGTGGCTGTAGGAAATCCATGTAAGGTGATCCGTCCGATTACGGAAGAAGATAAAAAGAAATGTTGGGACAGAACGTAAGTACAGTCATAGAGTGTAAGCATAGTGTACAAATGCGGAAGTCCAAGTGTAAAGTGTAAATAGAAATCAGACATAAGTTAAAAAATGCTCCTCATCAAACAGATTTTTATGATAAGAACTGTTTAATGGGGAGCATAATTAAATGTCCAAATGTAAAGTCAGACAATAAAAGTAAATTTATCACCGATACATAACTGCTGACATAAGTTTGTAATCGTGTTCTCAACATCGTGGATCGTGCTTTTGATCCGAAGAAGCGGATAACCTTTATTAATATTAAGCGCCTTTGCTTCCTGAGGAGAAGCGAAGATGATATCTAAAGTTTTTTCGTGAGTGATCTAAAATAATATTATGTTTTTTCAGAACTTCAAACAAAGAAGTATCGTTTAAGTCTTCGCCGAACAGGAAGGAAAATGATTCGGGAAATTTGTTGAGTTCGATAATTACCGGCTCATCATCCATATATCTGATTCTTTCCAATACAAGTATTTTCTCTCCGGGTTTTAAAGACATTTCTTTTATTTCACGTTCGGAAGGCTCTTCTAATGCGATTTTGATCGTTTTTGCTCCGGCAGTGGCGTTCATCATACGGCACATATCAGTAAAGCTGATGACTTCCGTTATACTGCGGTGGAGCTTCTTTTCTGCGACAAAAGTTCCTTTTCCTGATTTGCGGTCGAGATATCCTAATTCGGATAATCCGGCAAGCGCTTTCGAACAGTAACTCTGCTTACATGGTAAGTTTCGCTTAGTTCGTTTTCTGTGGGGAGGCGGCTTCCGGCAGGGCGTTCGCCTGTCTGTATTATATTGTATTATATTTTGGATAGAAACAAACGAGACAAATAAAAAAGGAGAAATTAATATGAGATATACAAGCAAAGACATTAAAAACATTGTAGCAGAGATTTTGGAGAACAAAAAAGACAAAGGAGGTGTTAAGAGCCTGTATTTTTTGTTAGTTGTGGAGGGTCTATTGGAGCTTTGTATACTGCAAAACATTTATGGAGAAAGAGTGTTCAAATATTACCTCCGCGCTGATCAACAGCAACGAATTTGTTCACAGTACACCAAAAGATTTTGGAGAGAATTCGATCATCTGTCTGTCCTGCCATAAGGGAAATACACCGGAAACGATTGCAGCAGCAAAGCTTGGTAAGGAAAAAGGAGCAGCAGTAATTATTCTTACATGGCTGGAAGAATCTGAAATTGTGGAGTTTGGTGACTATATTATCCAGTATTCATTTGATGCAAGTCCGGATCATCTCAAAGGTGATATTGATTATGCTGGAGAAAAAACAATGTGTGCGCTGCTCGTAGCAGTGGAAACACTTCAACAGACCGCAGGATATGAAAATTATGATAAATTCTACGAAGGACTTGGTATGATTACCGGAATTATCGGAATGCAAGAAAACATGTACAGGTAAGAGCTGAACAGTTTGCTGAAACATACAAGGACGATACCGTTATTTATACGATGGGAAGCGGAGCTGGCTATGGGGCTGCATATATGGAAAGTATTTGCATTTTCATGGAAATGCAGTGGCTTGATTCCAGCAGTATTCATACAGGAGAATATTTCCATGACCGTTTGAAATCACAGATGCAAACCGTCCGTTTATGATCCAGATATCAGAAGGATCTACCCGTGAACTGGATGAAAGGGCTTTAAAATTCCTTCATACATATGCAAAGAGGATTGAGGTTCTGGACGCAAAAGAACTTGGATTATCTACAATTGATGCTTCTGTTTTGGATTACTTTAACCATTCACTGTTTAATAATGTATATCCTATTTATAACCATGAACTGGCTGAAAAGAAAGAACATCCGCTTTCAACACGTAGATATATGTGGAAAGTAGAGTATTAATTCAGAACATATTTAATTCGGGCAAAAGAATTTATAAGCAGACAAAGACATTGTATCCTATGTTTTTGTCTGCTTATTGTATTATGGATACAAAACAATACATATATAATACTGAAATAGCCCGGGAATGAAAATGTGCACAAAAATCGGAACTAAAATATAGGATAATTGACGAAAAACACACAAGTTCTTGACAAAGGTATGATACAAATATAATATTAAGGCAGATACAAAACAATACATAAATAAAGCGATGTACGAGAATTGTATTAAAGTTTGTATTGTACGGATATGCGCACATCCAAAATGTAACTGAAAAAGACATAAAAAAGAGAGGGAGGACATGAATATGTTCTGGGTAGAATTAATATTGTACTTGCCATTATTTTTTGGGGGTACGTAAGGGTGGTACATTTTTAGCAATGGCTGGTGGTGTTGGAATGTTAATTATGACATTTTTCTTTCATGTTACACCGGCAGATCCGCCAGTTACCGTTATTTTAATTATGATTGCAGGTAATTGTAGCAGCTGCAACAATGCAGGCATGTGGGGTTGGATTTCCTGGTTCGCATAGCAGAAAAATTCTTCGCAAGAATCCTAAAATGATTACGGTACTGGCTCCGGTTGTAGCATATATCTTTACATTTATGTGTGGTACAGGTCATATCGTTTACAGTCTTCTTCCGGTTATCAACGAAATTGCCATTGAGACAGGCGTTCGTCCGGAAAGACCGATTTCCGCATCGATCGTTTCTTCACAGCAGGCGATCACAGCGTGTCCGATTTCAGCGGCAACAGTCGGAATCCTCGCTTTCATGGCAGAGGCAACAAATTATACGAAAGTAAATATCTTCACATTACTTATTGTTTGTGTTCCGGCTACATTGATCGGAACAGTCATTGCGGCAATCGCAGTAATTAAGAAAGGCAAAGAGCTTGCAGATGATCCTGAATTTCAGGCTCGTGTTGAGGCAGGATTGATCGAGGATTTATCCAAGAAAGTAAAAGAAGAGAAAAAAGTCAGCAAAGAAGCAAAAATTTCCGTTACGATCTTCCTCATTGCCATGGTGGGAATCGTTCTTCTCGGCGCAGTCAGCGGTTTAGTTCCGACGCTGGCAGACGGAAGCAAACTTCCGCTTACGACAGTAATCGAAATCTTTATGCTCGTAGCTGCGGCGGCTATGATCCTTCTTACAAAACTGGACAGCAACAAAGTTCTTGATCAGCCGGTATTTAGAACAGGTATGTTTGCGGTTGTTCTGGCGTTTGGTCTGTGCTGGCTTGTAAATACATTTATCGGAGATCAGTCGTCATTTATTACAGACAATATGTCGGCGCTGACAAATAAGTATCCGTGGATTTTCATTGTAGCGGTATTTATCGTAGGTGCGATCACAACGAGTCAGTCTTCGACAACAATGATCATGATTCCGATCGGAATCGCTTTAGGACTTCCGGCAAACGTAATCGTGGCAGGTTGGATCGCATGTTCATCTAACTATTTTATTCCGGCTTCGGGACAGTGTGTTGCAGCTCTTGCATTCGACTCGGCGGGAACAACGAAGATCGGTAAATTTGTATTGAACCACAGCTATATGATACCGGGGCTTGTATGTACGGTCGTATCAGTAGTAGTCGCACTTCTTATAGGAGCGGTTGTATTCTAAGAAGTCAGAAGACAATGTGCTGCGGCAATATAGAAAGAAAGCTGAAAAGCAAAAAAGAGACTGCAGCCTTGTATCCGTATGGAACGGGCGGCAGTCTTTTCAAATTTTAAGTATTGAAACGGAGGAATATGGCAATGAAATTCGCGCCTATGAATTATCATTATTTAAGATATCCGATCAAAAAAATTTCTTGATAAAGTGGAACGCTCACCGTTTAACAGCATCGATTTGTATTGTTCTGGCACCGCAGCTTAATCTGTTCGATTATCCGCTTTTAAGATTGATCGAATTGAAAAAGGAGATTGAAGCACATCATTTAAGTGTGATGGCGATGACGCCTGAAAACTGTGTGTATCCGGTTAATTTCTGTACGCAGGATGATCTTACAAGAGAGTCAAGCATTCGGTATTATCAGCGAGCAATCGACACGGCACAGTTTCTTGACTGTCCGTGTGTGCAGATCAGTACCGGATTCGGATACTTCGATCAGCCAAGAGAAGAGGGTTGGAAATACTGCAGAGAATCGTTGTGGACACTGGCGCAGTATTGCGAAAAGAAAGACGTCAGGTTACTTTTGGAAGAGTTAAAAGTAACGACGACAAACGTGCTTATCACAAGCAAAGATATCGCAAAGATGCTGGAAGAGATCGAGTCTCCGTCAATCGTCGGAATGGTTGATATGGATCAGATGACATATGCGAAGGAAACGATCGATGATTATTTTGATAATCTAGGAGATAAACTTCAGCATATTCACTTTAACGACAGAGGTCATACTGTTCCGGGAGACGGAGATTTCCCGATGAAAGAATATTATGATTCGATTAAAAACAGAGGTTATGACGGAACGGTGTCGTTTGAAATATGCGACAGAAGATATTATCGCGATCCTGATAAGGCGATCGATGATATTGTCGCATGGATGAAAGCAAATACGAACGAGTTTGATTAATTATAAATTACAAATCTTGTTATATAAAGGAGAATACAACATAGAAACAAATATTATACGGAGGAAAGTGTTATGTGGACACAAGACATGTTTGGAGTAGAGAAACCGATTATAGCGCTGCTGCATCTTGACGCGCTTCCGGGAGATCCGGGATATTGCGGAGATATGAAAACAGTTACAGAACACGCAAGGAAAGACTTGCTGGCGCTGCAGGACGGAGGCGTTGACGGAATCCTTTTTGCAAACGAATTCAGTTTGCCGTACCAGCCGGTAGCGGATATCGCGGTTGTTTCGGCTATGGCGTATATCATCGGAAAATTAAAAGACGAGATCAGCGTACCGTTTGGCGTTAATGTCGTAAAAAACCCGATTGCAACGATCGATCTCGGAGCTGCAACAGGAGCAAAATTCGGAAGAAGCTGTTTTTCAGGAGCATATATCGGAGAATATGGAGTATATGTCTCGAACAGCGGAGAAGCGATCCGTCACAGAAAAGCGCTCGGAATCGAAGATATGAAACTTCTTTTTTAAAGTAAACCCGGAAGCGGATGCTTATCTTGTACAAAGAGACGTTCAGGTTGTTGCAAAATCCATTATGTTCGGCGATTTTGCAGATGGATTATGTGTGTCGGGAGCGGCAGCAGGAGCAGAACCGGACGATGTGATACTATCCAGAGTGCATGAAGTGGCGAAGCCGAGAAAAGTTCCGGTATTCTGTAATACAGGATGCAATCACGGAAATGTCAGAGAGAAACTGGGAAACTGTGACGGCGTCTGCATGGGAACTGCATTTAAAAAAGACGGCGTATTTAACGGCAGGGTAGATAAAGAGCGTGTAAGAGAATTTATGGAGATTGTGGCAGACATAAGAAAAGGATTGTAAGGAAAAATCAATAAAGAAGAATCTTTGATAAGAAAAACAGTGAAAGAAGAGTCTTTGAGGAGAAAACAGTGAAAGAATATTATCTGGGAATAGATATCGGTACATATGAGTCGAGAGGAATGTTGATCGATGAAAATATGATCCCTGTTGCAGATTGTTCGGTAACTCATGGAATGGATCATCCGCAGGAAGGTTGGTTTGAACATGATGCGGACAAAGTCTGGTGGGGAGATTTCTGTAAATTATGCAGGCTTCTTCTTGAAAAGAGTAACATTCGTTCTGACGAGATCAGATGTGTCGGGACGAGCGCTCTTGGTACGGACTGCCTGCCTGTAGATAAAGACTGTAATCCGCTGCGTCCTGCAATATTATACGGGATCGATTCGCGGGCGGAAGAAGAGATTAAGTGGTTGACTCAATATTATGGAGATGACGTCAAAAAAATGTTCGGTCATCCGATCTGTACAGGCGATACGGCGACGAAAATTTTGTGGCTCAAAACCATGAGCCGGAAGTGTATGAAAAGACATATAAGTTTTTGACGGGAAGTTCATATCTCACTGCAAAATTAACCGGAAAGTATGTGATCGATCAGTTTTTGGCAAAAGGATCGTTTCGTCCGCTTTATAATCGGGACGGCACGATAAATAAAGAAAATTGTAGCTTATATTGTCGGCCGGATCAGATCGCGGAGTGCGCGTATTCTTTTGAAATTGCAGGGACAGTGACGGAAGAGGCGGCAAAAGAGAGTGGTTTGAAAAAAGGTACGCCAGTGATCGTCGGTACAGGAGATTCCACTGCAGAAGCGATCAGCGTAGGATTGGTAGAATCGGGAACTGTATTTTTCCAGTATGGTTCGTCTATGTTTTATTACTACTGTGTTGATCGTTATGTTGATGATTATGTGTCGGCAAACGGAAACGGTTCTTTAAAAGGTGGAAAGGAATTTACGATACCGGGAACATTTTGTATCGGAGACGGAACGAATGCGGCGGGAACGCTGACGAGATGGGTGAGGGATACGTTTTATGAGGAAGAATTGAAGAAGGAACGAGCGGGCGGTGAAAATGCATACGCAGTGATGGCAAGAGAGGCGGCAGAGGTAGAAGCCGGATCGGAAGGGCTGATCATACTTCCTTATATCTATGGAGAGCGCAGCCCGATACAAGATGCGAAAGCATCGGGAATGCTATTCGGTTTAAAAGGAACACATACAAGAAAGCAGATTAACAGAGCCGCGCTTGAAGCGGTCGGATATTCGACTCTTCAGCATATGATCTTGTTTGATGAAATGAACCTTCCGCCGAAATCCGTTATTACGGCAGGGGGCGGCACAAAAAATGCGGCATGGATGCAGATTATATGCGATATGATCGGAAGGCAGATATGTATTCCTAAAAGATATCAGTGTTCGGCATACGGAGATGCTGCAATGGCGGCGCTTGGAGATCGGAGGTTTCGTGATTTTACGGAGCTTAGAGATTCTCTTCCGAAAGGGAAAATACTTGTTCCGAATGAAAAGAACCATATATATTACAAAGAACATTACAAGATGTTCAGAGACTTGTATTTGAATAATAAAGATATGATGCATAGAATTTAAACAATTTCAATATAGAAGAAAACAAATTGAAGCAAAAAAATAAAAAGCAACAAAATGAAGCAAAAGAAATAAGAAACGAGATATATAAAAGAAATGCGGCAAATAAAAGCGAAAAATAAAAGCGAAAAATAAGAGGAAGTGACAAAAATGGTAATAGACACACATATTCGTCCGGCGCTTTTCTCACCAATCTGTGAAAATAAAGAGCGCTTTGAAAAGCGATGCGATCAGATGAACTATCATTTGATGAAGCCGTCAAGTATCGAACTTTTGAAAAAGCAATATGCATTGGCAGGAATTGAAAAAGTATTTCTGCTTCCGTCAGATTGTTCGTTTGAAACGGGAGAACCGGATATATCAAACGACGAGATCGAGAAGATCGTACAATGTGATCCGACGTTTTTTGTCGGGTTTGCGTCTGCAGATCCGAGAAAGGAATCGGCGGCAGAAGAACTGGAAAAGGCGTTTAAGTTCCAAAATCTGGCGGGACTTTATATCAATACGGCAAGATTACATATGTATCCCTGTGATGAAAGATTATTTGTGCTGTATGATATATGTAAGAAATATAAAAGGCCGATCATTTTTCAGGCAGGATTGAGTATGGAAAATAACTCTCTGGCAAAAATTGCCGTCCGATTGAATTTGAGGAGGTTTTAAGTAAATATCCCGAAGTGAACATCTGTCTTTCTCATGTCGGCTGGCCGTGGGTTCAGGAAACGGCGGCGTTGCTTTTGAAATATGAGAATTGCTATACAAATACGGCGCTGATGAATTTTGACGGACCGTATCAGATTTACAAGAAAGTATTTACCGAAGATATGGGAGCGCTTTGGGTAGAACACAATATAGCGGATAAGATTATGTTTGGTTCGGGTTCGCCGAGAATTCGCCCGGTCAGAAGTAAAAGAGGATTGGACAGTCTTGGTTTCTCGGAAGAAACACTTGAAAAATATATGCAGAAAATGCAGAGCGGTTTCTTGGAAGGGAGTGAGAGAGATGGATTTTATACTAAAAGAAGTTCCGATATGTGCGGATAAAGAATTTGAGATGATCAAGATTACAGATGACGTACGCAAGGTTGTGGAAGAAAGCGGAGTCGAAAAAGGAATTGTCTATGTAATTACAGAGCATACAACGACAGGGATCACTGTAAACGAAAGTCTTCCGTGTGTAGAAAAAGATCTTATGGAATGTCTTGACCGGATCGCGCCTGAAGATTATCCGTATCATCATAATCATTACCTTCCGACTTACGGAACGATCGGAGGAAACGCGCCCGGACATTTGAAATCGCTTCTGACAGGAAATCACTGCGTATTTCCTGTTTTAGACGGCACATTAAAACTCGGACACGCAGTCGATATTTATTTTTGTGAATACGATGGGATAAAAAACAGACGTTATATGGTTTATGTAGTCGGGGAAAGGGGTTAAGATCATTATGAAACGGACACTTGCGATGGCAGATAACTGCATTGACGTTTATTATAAACTAGATCGGTACTATCTGACGGGAAACAGTATTGATTTTGCATTGAATTATAAAGATCTTGGCGGTGATGTCACGGAAATGACGATTCTCGGAAATGATGTGTTTGCCGACGCTTTAGAAGAGAGGTTAAAAGAAAGAGAAATTCCTTTGAGGATACTAAAGCGTACCGACCGCCCTACAGCCGCCGCAAAAATGGATCTTGTTGACGGGGATAAAAAGCATCTGCATTTTGAAGGAAATGCGATGGAAGAGATCGAACTTCAGGACGATGATCTGGAATTTGTAAAACAGTTTGATATTATTTATGCGGAGCGTTGGGCGAAAGTCGGCAGATATATAAAAGAGATCAGGCAGGAAGGGCAGATATGGGTATATGATTTTTCTAAACGTTTGGAACAGGAAAGTAACGACGAGATCATTCCGTATCTTGATTATGCATTCTTTTCTTATGATCGGGATGACGAATATATAAGAAATTTCATGGTGAAGACGAACGAAAAAGGGGCGAAAACAGTCGTTGCCATGCTCGGAGAATACGGAAGCCTTGCTTATGAGAACGGGAAGTTTTATAAGTTGGATGCAGAAAAAGTTGAAGTAGTAAATACGGTAGGAGCAGGTGATTCTTATATCGCGGCTTTTACATACGGAGTCAGCTTGGGAGAAGATATCATGCAGTGCATGCGGCGCGGAAGACAACGTGCGACAGAGATTATACAGCAGTTCAATCCTTATAAGTAGCGAAAGATATCGTGAAATGCCGGAAAACAAAGAAACAAAATACGGCATGAAAAAAGAGTAACAATTCAGCGGTGACAGTTTCGATTAGGCGATCTGTTGCAGAAAATGTCAGAAAAGAAAGGAATCGGAAAGATGGAGCATTGTAAGATTATTGCAGTTGGAGATAACGTATGTGATAAATATTTGTCAAGAGGAAAGATGTATCCGGGCGGACAGTGCGTTAATACATGTGTTTATGTAAAGATGAACAATATGGAGTCTGCGTATCTTGGAAAATACGGAGATGATGAAGTGGCAGCTTGTGTTCAGGATACGTTGAAAGAAATCGGAATTGATGACAGTCACTGCCGTCGTTATGAAGGTGAAAATGGATTCGCTCTTGTAACTTTGAAAGAAACTGACAGAGTATTTTTAGGTTCAAATAAAGGCGGTATCGCAAAAGAGCATGATTTCGGATTTACAAAAGAAGATTTAGAGTATATCAAAGGTTTTCATCTTATTTACACAAATCTGAATTCTTATATTGAAAAAGAACTTCCTGTTTTATATCAGACGGGCGTTCCGGTTGCATATGATTTTTCTACTCGTTGGACAGACGAGTATTTGAAAGAAATATGTCCGTATGTAACAGTTGCGATTATGTCGTGCGCGCATTTGACAGATGAAGAGCGGGAAAAAGAAATGAGAAAAGCACAGTCTTACGGAGTGAAAGTTGTTCTCGGAACGATTGGAGAAGACGGATCTTACGTTCTTTATAATGATAAGATCTTATATGCGCCTGCAGTACACGCCGGCGATGTGATCGATACAATGGGAGCAGGAGATTCTTATTTCTCAGCATTTTTATGTTCGCTTCTTGAAACGTCAAAGGAAGGAAAGATCGTTGAGGGAACAGATGAAGAAATGGCAAAAAGACTTCAGACGGCAATGGGAAAAGGCGCGGTATTTGCGGCGAAAGTATGTGCTTTTAGAAGGAGCTTTCGGATACGGAGTTCCGATCTTGGGAAAGACAACTGTGTAAAGATCCAAAGGTAAGATACAAAAGGATAAAAGAAAAGATAAAAAGGATAGCTATAAAAAAAGATAACTGTAAAAGAGAGATCAACCAGTTAAAAATAATGAAAAAATATAGTATAATAACGGAGGAAAAAATGAGACCTAATGTATATGAAAACAAAGAAGAAGGAATCAAATGTGTATATACGAATGAAAAATGGCTTGTAAGCATTAAAAACTGGAAGCCGGATAATGATATCGAAGGACTGAAACACCTGGAGATTCATCATACGACAGATGAACAGTTTATCCTTGTAAACGGAAAAGCGATTCTGATCACGGCAGAAAGAAAGGACGGAAAATTTGAAACAGAACTGACACTTATGGAAAAGGGAAAGTTTATAATGTTCCGAAAGAATGTTGGTTCTATTCGATCACACAGAAAGATACAAAGATGGTTTATGTTCAGGATTCGGGATGTTCTATGGAAAACAGTGATTTTTGCGATCTTTCAGAAGAAGAAATCAAAAAAATCCAGGAAGAAGCGCGTCATTTATTCGCCTGATATTCCATAGGGAAAGTAAGGAAAATAGATCAGAAGCAATCGGGGATCGGAAAAGGAGCGGTTATGAAGAAAAAATATGTTTTATTTGATTTTGACGGTGTAATTGCAGATACGGAAGAAAGCAACAGTCATTATCTCGGTCTTGCACTGAAAGAGTTCGGAGTTGAGCTGACGGAAAAAGACAAGCAGAGGTTGATCGGTACGCATGATCAGGAACTTCTTATAGAATTCCTGTCGCGGGCGCCTCGCAAAGTGACAGTAGAGCAGCTTACACGGAGACGAAAAGAACTTGGAAATACATATGAAAACGGAAATATTGCTCCGATTCCCGGAATTGTTCCGCTGATACAAGGGCTGAGACAAAGCGGAGTGAAAAACCGCGCTCGTATCTTCTACTGCAACCCGTCTTATTATTATGGGACTGAATCGGATGCAGATGACGGACTTGTTTGATGTGATCGTCTGCGGCGATATGTGTGCCGAGAGAAAGCCTGATCCGGAATGCTATTTAAAGGCGATGGGATTATTAGGCGCTGTGCCGCAGGAGTGTCTTGTGTTTGAAGATTCGTCTGTCGGCATTCACGCCGCGAAACAGGCAGGGATCGAAGTCGCGGCATTTACCGGTTCAGGGAACGGTCAGGACGTAAGCGAAGCGGATTATGTTGTTTCATCATATGAAGAAAGTAAAAGGGTCTTAATCTGACCCTTTTACTTCTTTTATTTTAATGGATATCTGAGTAATGTAGTTTGCGGGATCTGACTCCGTAGTTTCGTCTATTAAGCTTTCGTCGTAGATCATAGATTCGATTTCAAAATGGTTCTTTCCGGCATAATCTATCATAAAAGGATAAGCTTGATAAGTTTGGTTTATACGGACCTTTATGATACATTACGATATAAGTTCCGCTTTCAATAATGTCATAATCTTTTTCATCGTGATCTGACGGAAGGATTGTATAGTAATATTTATATTGAGTTTTATTGATATTCGGATTCAGCGCTGTTTTCATATCTACGATTCCGGCGACCGCATGTCCTAAGCTGTAGTCTTTTTCCTTGCGATAGGCCATATGTTCTCCTAAGATTTTATATTGGAGTGTATCGCTTGCATCTGCGGGGATTTCTTTACTTTTAACAATTTGGATGGCGGGTCTGTATTCGAGATAAATCGTATCTAATAAGACAGACTTCGCCTTATTTATCAGATCAAGTTTTACGTGCATCATCTCTATTGTCCGATTGTATTTATTGACTGTTTGTTTCAGAGGGATCATTCTGTTGCTGTATAGATCATAGATCAAGTCGGCGTTTCTGTTTTCTATATAATTCTGAATTTCTTTGAGAGACAAGCCGATTGTCTGTAAGGCCTGTATAGTTACTATAATATCAAGTTGTTCTAAACTGTAAAATCGGAATCCTTTTTCATTTTTAAATATCGGTTTAAATACATTTTTCTTTTCGTAAAAAAGTAAAGTTTGCTTGGAAACTCCTGAAATACTGGAAAATTCATTTGGATTTAATAGATTTTCGTACATAATAGCAATCCTTTCCTGCGTAAAATGGAAATTTTATAAATAGGCTTGAGTATATAGTAACAATATACCATATAATAATACGTATAGAAACAGAAAAGGAGTAAAAGTATGTTGGAAGTTAATAATTTATTTCATGCTACACGTATTATAGAAGGGTATGGAGTAATAGAAACGACAGGACAAGAATGTGCGAATCTTGGTTTTGGAAAAGTGTTGGTTATTACAGATCCGTTTTTAGCGTCTTCCGAGCATTATAAAAAACTAAAGAAAAGTTTGGATGATGCGAAAATCGAAAACTTTTTGCTGACGAATGTGAAGCCGAATCCAAGAGCGGAAGATTGTGACGAAATGGCAGAGTTTGCGAAAAAGAATCATGTTGATGCACTGATCGCGTTAGGCGGGGGATCTGCGATGGATCAGGCGAAAGCTGTCGGCGCGGTTGTCACGAACGGAAAATCCACTGTAGAGTGGGGAGATACGGAATTGGATACAAATATACTTCCGCTGATCTGCATTCCGTCTACTTCGGGAACAGGAGCAGAAGTGACATGGTGTGCCGTTATAACAGATACAGAAAGACAGTACAAAATGACAGTCGGAGATCCTGTTCATATGATTCCTGTCTTAGCGATCTGTGATCCTGAAATTACGATCGGACTGCCGAAATCTTTAACTGCGGCATGCGGTGTCGACGCTTTAACACATTGTATCGAAGCGTATACGGTTCAGTTACATCAGCCGATCACAGATGCTCTGGCGCTGAAAGGGATTTCTATGATCGCAGAGAATCTGGAAAAAGCATACGAGAACGGCGAAGACAGAGAAGCAAGAAGAAACATGATGATCGCAAGTACGATCGGCGGTATGGCGTTCATTTCTTCAAATGTCGGAGCGGTACATGCTTTTGCCGAGACAGTAGGCGCTTGGTTTGATACGCCGCACGGTGTGGCAAATTCACTGTTTCTGCCATATATCATGGAATTTAATATTCCGGCATGTCCTGAGCGGTTTGCAGATATTGCGGATGCAATGGGAATCGAAAGAGAAGAAAGTATGTCTGACGAGCAATACGCATTGAAAGCGGTAGAATATGTGAAAGCTTTGAACAGAAAATTAAACATTCCTACAATTAAAGAAATCATAGGAATCACGGAAGAGAGATTTGAGGCGATCGCGGAAAGATCTGCTAACAATGTTTTATCAAATGACAATGCCAGAAAAATTACGAAAGAAGATTACTTGGAGCTGTTAAAAAAGCTTACAATGAATAATGAGGATATGAGATTATGAGAAAAATTAAAAGATTGTAGATTTATCATGGGAATTTACTGCCGAAACACCGATATACCCGGGAGATCCGGAACCGTCTGTTACAGTTGCTACTACACTGGAAAACGAAGGTTACAATCTATCTACATTGGTAATGGGAACACAGACCGGTACTCATGTAGATGCGCCGTATCATTTTTTCAAACAGCGGTGAAACGATCGATAATATGGAATTAGATTTCTTCTTGGGAGAAGCTGTTGTTGTAAGAGTAACGGATAAAAAGGCTGACGAAGCAATTACATTAGGAGATATCGAACCGTATAAAGAAGAAATTTGTGAAGGAAAAATCGTTCTTTTTAATACAAACTGGTATAAAACAAGAGGTACAGATGAATTTTTCCACCATCCATATGTAAACGGAGATGTAGCAAAATATTTAGTTGATAATGGGGTTCGCTTTATCGGAATTGATACGATCAATGCGGATCAGACTGGTGGAACGGAATTTCCGGTACACGATCTGTTCTCTGAAAAAAGATTGATGATCGGAGAAAACTGGGCATTTTTTGATCAGATCGATTTTGAACGTCCGTATGTTATCGCACTGCCGATGAAACTTATAGGATGCGACGGTTCGCCTGTAAGAGCGATCGCGGTACAGTGGGAGGAAGAATAATGGATGCGAAAAAAATCTGGAGTTATGCCAGAAGGCTGCTCGCAATTATCCCTTCTATTTTCATCTGTGCTCTTGGAGTAGCGCTTTTGGTTTGGCCGGAATGGGGATGTGATCCGCTGACAACATTTGAGATTGGGTTATCAAATGTATTTCACGTTCAGTTTGGTACTGTTGCTCTTGTGTTTGAAGGAATCATGTTTTTTGTATTTTTCTTTGTAAGAAGAGATTTGGTACATTTAGGAACTCTTGCATGGTGCTTTTTAATAGGACTTTTGAAAATTTCTGGTTAGACGTTCTTGCACCGATGCTGCCGACAGCTCCGGAAATGAGTGTCGGACTGAAAATAGCGTGTATTTTAATAGGTTCGATCATTATTATTTTGACATTGGCTTATTATATCCCGATCGGTTTAGGATATCAGACATCCGATATATTTGCGTTTATGGCGGCTGATCTTGTTAAAAAGAGTTACGGAATCGGTCTGATCATATCTTATGCAATCTTATTTGTAATCGGAGTGGCGTTAGGATCGTCATGGGGAATCGGAACATTGATCGCAGTTGTTGCATACGGACCGATCATAGACAGGCTGATGGGGATTATTGAGCCGTTCTCATTTGCTGTGGCAGGAATGAAAAAAGAAAATAAGAAAGGCAAGTAAGATGAAAAGGATGTCACCTGCAAGGGCGATAGCATATGGACTGCCCGGCTTGGCAACGCTTTTTACATTTACCATGTTTACGACATATGGCTTGTATTTTTTTACAAATATTGTCGGATTGTCAGGAAAATTCGCGGGTCTGATCATGACGATCGGAACTTTATGGGATGCTGTTACAGATCCTTTGGTCGGAATCATCTCAGATAACCGCGATCCCCGTAAAGGGAGAAGAAGACCGTTTTTATTAGTATGTGCGATTCCGTTTGGAATTGTAACGTGGCTACTGTTTACGGCATGGGATTTTGTTGAAATTCAGCAGAAAATTTATTTTATTATAGTTGCTTTGTTATTTTATACATTTCAGACTTTGATCGACGTTCCGTATACTTCCTTAAGCGGCGAAGTTACCGATAACTATGACCTGCGAAGTAAGCTGGCTACAATAAGAACGTTTTGGGCGATCATCGGAGTGGCAATCGGCGGCGGGATCATGGCATATACCGATTTTTAGAGCCTGTTGTCGGCGGCAGCAGACAAGCTTGGTCCGTATGTTTTGCATTTTTCGGCATTATCTGTACGCTTAGTATCTGGATCGGTTATAAGGCGAGTGAAGGATACGAAAATAAAGATATTATTACAAAAAAATCTTATTCCATAAAAGAAATGCTGGAAGGTCCTCTTCGGAACAAGCCGTTTCTTCATTTAACGATTGCGTTTATATTTGCAATTTTGGCACAGGCGATTTTTCTCGGAGTATTGGTATATTATCTGAGATATAACCTGAACCTGAACGACACGCAGGTATCCCTTGTGAATATCATTATGTGGATCGTAGCGTTGTTTTGGGTTTTCCCGATAGATCATTGGTCTACGAAATATTCAAAAGTTGTTTCATGGACGATTTCTATGGGAATCTGGCTTTTGTGTATGATCGTGTTCCCTTTGTTCTTCTTAAAGCCGGGTTCAACCGCAGCGCCGATCATTATGACGAGCATTCTCGTAGTTGGGTTAAACGCACTGTATCAGGTTATTTATGCCATGATTTCTGACTGCGTAGAAGTCGATGAATTGATGAGCGGTGAAAGACGGGAAGGGTTGTTTTATTCTATGGCAACCGTATCCCAGAAATTAGCCGCTGCGTCCGGCGTCAGTGTTTTAGGGATGATTATAGATTATGTCGGATATAATCCGGCGGTATCCGTGCAAAGTATGCAGACAGTTCAAGGGTTTCATAATATATTTGTAATAGGAACTTCTGTCTGTCTGCTGCTGTCCATTGTGACAATGGCAACAAACCCTCTGACGAAAAAACGTTATTCCGAAGTGTTGGAAGTCGTGCGCTTGAAAAGGGCAGGGAAAAGAGATTGCTTTAGATGAATTTAAAGATTTATTGTTTATAAAAAAGAACCGAAAATAATATAACATATGAAAACTCTCTTTTTGCATTTTATATAAGGAAGGAAATGCATATGACCTTCCTGTGTTGAGGTGGGAAAGAGAGTTTTTATATTTTAAGGGAGATGTGTGGGGACTGTGATACAGGTTTAAATTTTGTAAAGAAAATGTAAAAAACTGAAAAATATACAAAATTCACATTTCGTATAAGTGAAAAGTGGAATAGTAGGAAAAAATAAATTATTTTACATAAATTGAGGGCGAAAACTTGACAATTTTTCATGGGGGGGGTATAATTTACTGTAGTATAAAAATAGAACAGAGGAAAGAATTCAGCGATCAAAGCTTTTAAATGCCTACATAGTCAGATATGTGGGCATTTGTTATGTTAAAAAATATAATACCTACCTGAGAGGTATTATATAAAAAGAGATTTATATATTGTAAGTATGATGGCGGCATTCTTTCACATGGAGGTCGTTTTTTATTTTGTATATAACTTATGAGGAGGCGGACTATGCAGCTTAACGTGACAACAGATTATGCGATCAGAACTGTTTTATATCTGGGGCAATGTAAAAGATTGCTTCCGCTACAGAGATATCGAATGAAATGGGAATTCCAAGAGGATATCTTGAGAAAGTGCTTTCAAAACTGAAAAGGCAGAATATATTTCCGCAGATCTGGGAGCCAGAGGCGGATATCGACTTAATAAGACTTTAAAAGATATTACATTGGGAGATGTGATACGCCTTATGGAAAGCACGACAAAAATAAACCGATGTCTGGAGGATGATGCTTATTGTAGTCGAAAGGCGGTAGATTTTTGTGCGGTGCGAAGATATTACGCAAAAGTTCAGGAAAAATTAGAGACCCAATTTTTCAGTATTTCATTGAAAGAAATTTTGGAACAAGAGGGAGCGTGAAAAAAAGACAGTGAAGAATAGAGACATAAAAAATTATTTAAGTGGAAAATATGGAAAAAGGGAACTGCATGTCTGTTGGTATTTTCTGTATTGCTGCAGACGGTGACTGTTTCGGCGCAGGGAATAGCGAAAGGGCCGCCGATCGATATGCAGCTCATACAGCAGCTGCAGGAAGCAAAATGCCGATGCAGTCAGACGTGTCAGAAGAAGGACAGATCGTTCAGTCGTCGGGTGAGCAGTCAGAGCTGACAGAGAATGGACAGACAGATCAGCCGTCAGGCAATCAGTCAGGTTCGATGGAAAACGGGCAGACAGGTCAGCCGTCAGGCGATCAGTCAGGTTCGATGGAAAACGGACAGACAGATCAGCCGTCAGGCGATCAGTCAGGTTCGGCAGAAAACGGACAGGCAGTTCAGCCGTCAGGAGATCAGTCAGGTTCGGCAGAAAACGGACAGACAGATCCGTCATCGGATCAGCAGTCAGAAGACGCAGATTTATATGAAAACGGCATTATTAAGATTTACAACATCGAACAGCTTCAGGCGATCGGTACAGGAAGTTCTGTACGGATGAACGATACAGAGAAAAAACTGTTCGGCACAGGCGAAGAAGTTGTTGACGGCGGAAATGCGGTTACATATGCGTCAGATGCGGATTACATGCTGATGAATGAAATCCCGCTGACTGCGAAAACGATGTGGACTTTGCCGGAGGGATTTACCGGAACATTTGCAGAAGCTCCGAAAGAGGATGCTCCGTTGTATGATAAAGAAAGCGATACGGTTTATGTTTACAATAACTATCAGCTTCTCTTGATCGCTTCGGAAAATTCGGCGGAAGAACCGATCATGTCTTATGATATGATCCCTGAAAAAGTGGGAATAGGTCAGCTTCTGTATAAAGACGGAACTTTGGCAGATGAGAGCGCGGAAGCGGCGCAGGAATATCTGACTTACAGCAAAGAACATAATTATGTGTTAAGTCCGTCCTTTACAGAACAGATGCCGGAACTAAAGGCGGAAAAGATTAAGAAAGAAGCAACGGTTCAGGCAGATGCGGGACAGCTTGGAGGGCGTGAGTATCTTGGTCAGGTTTATACCAAAGTTGAAGGAGAGCCATATATACTTATCGGAAACGAATGGCAGCTTAGAGCAATCGGACAAGATGCGAAGCCTAAAGAAAAAGGCAATCAGTATATGCAAGTAACCCCAATGCTGTATGTGAAATCCATAGTAGACCTGCCTTGGCCGTGGGATGATAAAATAACATATACCCCATATTATCCCGGCGATGCCGACTTCAATCTAAAACAAGGTGAGGCTTTGGGAGAAAGTGGAATTGAACAAAAAGATTTCATCTATTTTTCAGAAGCAAATACAAACAAAACAGAAGGTTTGATGAATATCGAATATGATAAAGAAGGATTAGTTGGATTCTTGCTTGGACCACTGGGAGAGCTGCTTGGTGACATTTTACATGCACTGTTAGGGACCTTTGTTTGATATACCGATATTAGGGGATCTTTTAGCAGGTCTTATCGGTGAGCGGACAGATGATATTGTTATCGTGGATAAGGAATTTAATCAAAACAACGTTCAAAGTTATCCTTCTCTATCAGAAGCAAGCAATGAATTAAAATCGCTAAAATATTCTCCGGATGCCAATTATATTATTTTTCGAGATATTGATTTATTGCAGGGAGAATATTCCGACGGAAAAGAGGATGACTGGACACCGCTTCACTTTTCGGGAAAAATGGAAGGACGCCTGAATATGCAGGAGGGCAGCGTGCCTACCATTAGTAATATTCAAGTGAATCAGACAGGGGAACTGGATATCCAAAAAAGACAGCGGAATTGGATTTTTCGGAACGATCTCTAATGAAATGAAAAAAAAAGTGGGAATGGTGGTTTCGAGTCTGCGGGGAAGGCGGGAGTAAAAAACCTCCATTTAGATCAAGTTACAGTTAATAATCAATCTGTGACAGTAAATAATGATCCAAAATCATTAGTAGAAGGATTGTTGGAAGTGCTGGGTGGATTGTTGGGTGGAATTCTGGATCTGATAAGTGGAATCCTTGAAGGACTGGTTCCGGTAATCGGAAACTTAAAACTGGGAGATGTCATTAAAGACTTATTGACATTAAAGCAAAGCAGTCCGGATATGTTTGCGACCGGAAGCTTTGCAGGACGTATTGTGGGGATGTTTCTGTTGAAAACTGTACGGTAACCAACGCTTCTGTAACGAATGTAAAAGGAATGACAGGAGGATTTGTCGGATATACATCAGGAGAAGCAACCTATATTCTCGGAAATGTGACAGCGGGAGTCGTAGAGCTATTATCAACCTTGCTGAATATTCTTCCGGGCGTGGGACTGGGAGATTTGATTACGATTCTTTTGAAAAATGATGTTCCTCTTGGACAGTTATTGCCGAATGGCTATTATAAGCCACTGATCCAAAACAGCAGTGTTTCTCTTTCAGAGGGATCGATCGGAACGACAGGAACGGGGAAAGAAACTGTCAATTACAACGGCGGATTTGTGGGAAGCCAGACAGGAACAGATATAAATAACTGTTCTGTAACCGGTTTGAATCAGGTAGTGGCAGATATCGGAGCCGGAGGCTTTGCCGGAATCGAAAAAGATGCACAGGTTAAAGGATTATTAAGTGATCTGGGAGCGGAAATCAAAACGTTTGATATTCGTTCTACACAGAGAAATTGTCATGTAGACGCAAGCGACCTTTCAGTTACGGCGACAGATAGTTATGCCGGAGGTTTTAATGGCGTAATGGCAAATAGTAGCAGCATCGAATCAAATGTTTCGGGAGTGAAACTGGTTAAAGCCAATCAATATGCCGGAGGTTTTGCGGGAAGAGCTACGTTGGGCTATGGAATGGCCGTAGGTTCAAACGATGAACAAAATGATACTTTATTGCAATCTGTATCAAAACTACTGGAACAGTTACTTGCTTCGGGAAATGAAGAAGAACTAGGTGTGCTTCTTTCCTTAAGCGGTGCACAGCCTTCTGAAATAAAAAGGAAGTTCTGTCAGTGGAACAAACTTTAGTGTTCAGGCAGCGGCAGATTATGCCGGCGGTCTGATCGGACAGGAGACGGCGTACAGATCACATCCTCTGGAACTGAGAAAAATACGATACAAGGGGTAAGTTTTGTAAAAGCAAATAATTATGCAGGCGGAATTTCAGGAGCAGTTACTGTAGCTGATGCGGTCGGCGTATTGAACGATACACTGGGAATCGGAAGTTATCTTTCGTTTACTGTATCGAATGTAGATCTAGGTGGTAATGATCTTCAAATCGAAGCATCGAATAAGTATGCTTCCGGCGGAGCAGGTTTAATGCTTGAGGAACAGCAGAGCAGATTAAAATTGAAGGTATTCAATCTGTGACTGCCGGAAATTATGCCGCCGGTTTGCCGGACGGGCAGGAACAGGCAGTCTTGCAAAAAGAAGGCGGTCTGGATCTTCTGGGCCTGGGATTGATTAAAGTTGACAGCTTACTTAGTCTGGTTGATGGTGTTGCCACAAAAGTTTCCAATGTATCTGTGAGCGGAACAGAGAACGGCGCAGTCATCAAAGCCAGTGGACAGGTTGAGATAACGGAAGGCGAATCTATTCTTGCCGGAGGCTTTATTTCCGAAGCAGAAGGGGTACAAATTGCAGATTCACATGTGACAAATCTGAAGGCAGTTTATGCAGAAGCTGCAAAAGATAAAGAAGGTTATGCCGGAGGCTTTGTGGGAAGAAGCCACACAGGCGGGCTGGCAGGTCTCCCAGGAAGACAAAGACGGAGCATTGAAACTTCCCGGAATTGTAAATGTCAGCGGGCTGTTGGATTTAGTTCCGTATTTGATACCTCAATATACAAATACTACCGTTACATTTTGCTCAGCTAATGAAGAACCTCAGGTCAAGGCTGATTATGCCGGCGGATTTTTTGGAGAAATGCAAAGCGGTAAGGTCGATAACAGTACAAGGACAGAGGCTTATGCAGTTTATGGTCTGGAAAAAGTCAAGGGTGAATCTCACGCCGGAGGCTTTGCCGGAAAAAGTTGACGCAGGGGCAACGGCTTCTTCAAATGGACTGAATCTTCTTGGTGGTATTTTAAACCTTGATATCGGTCAGCTGCTCGATGTACTTCAAGTTTACATCCCGATCATTCAATCGGCGGGCGTGAAGTCGACAGAAAAAGGATTTACTGTAGAAGCGACGGATACAGACAGCTATGCGGGAGGTTATCTTGGATATGGCGGCGGTGTGCAGATTAAAGATTCGGATGTGACATCCTTAAAGCATACAAAGGTGACGCCGCCGGGCGATAGTCTGAATCTGCAAATGGAGACAGCTATTTCGGAACGGATTCACAATATGCAGTCAAAGGTGGAAAATACGCCGGAGGTTATGCAGGATGTGTGGATATTGATTCCGCGGCAGCAGTCGGAGGCGGATTAAAGCTTCTTGGGAACATCGAGCTGACGAATCTTTTGAAGGCGCTGGATGTAGTGGCGTCTACCATTGAAAACTCCGATGTCAACGGATGTGTCGGCGGTTATTCCGTACTGGCAGATGGCAGAGATGATAAGAATCAGAAGTTAGGAAAAGCAGGTGGATTTATCGGAGAAATGTCCGGTACTCATCATCAAAAACAGTGATGCGAATTTATTCAACTATATTATCGGACGCGAGGCAGCCGGAGGTTATGCCGGTATCATGGAACCGGGAAATGTTGCTTCCGTAATCGAAGATGCCGGTATTTTAGATGGACTGTTAAATGTAACAGATAGTCTTGCCAGTCTGGTGCAGTCTTTCATTCCGATTATAGAAGACAGTCAGACGAGCAGCGTGCCTTGCGGCGGCGCGGTTCGTGCCGACGGCATCACTGACACCCAGTGTGTGAGAGGTCTTGCCGGAGGCTATGTAGGTTATAACCATGGTGGAAGAATTAAAGGATATGCGGCAGAAGGCGGCGGGAAGGAATGTGCCACGATTCGTATTCGTTCAGTCTACGGCGGCGAGTTTGCCGGAGGATTTACCGGATTGATGGAAACGGCGGATCTGGCAGGAACAGGAAACTTACAGCTTCTGTTTGGCTTACTGAAAACAAGTAATGTGTTAAGTCTTCTCGGAGCTGTTTATCCGACAGAAACGAACACAGCCGTTTACGGACCGCTTAGAAAAGTGGATATGGACACATGGAACAAGTGGGCGGAGGCTGTCGGCAACAACGGTGTTTACGGAGATCAGTTCACAAGTACACCTGTTGAGAATGAAGAACAGTTACAGGCATTAATCACACAATATGCCTATGGTTACAATGTTAAGGCGGGCAGAACGAGCGTCGGCAGACAGGATATGGAAGCAGGCGTAGCCGGAGGCTACGTCGGACGCATGAAAGCAGGAGTGGTTACCAATGCTCATGCATGGGATGCGAAATCTGTGATGGCATACAAGAGCGCCGGAGGATTTGCCGGAGAAATGAAAACCGGCGGCGTTGCAGAAGTCGGAAAAGTAGAGTTGATTGGTTTGGATATTGCAAATTCTATCAGCGCCGTGCAGACTTTCGTTCCGGTTATAAGAAATTCGGATATTACAGGTTTCCAGTCAGGAATGACGGTGAAGGCAACAGGAATCCCGGTTAAGGATTCAACCTTGAAAATAGAAAAAGTCGGTTATGCCGGAGGGTATGTCGGTCATATGGTTGGCGGACAGATCTGGGGCAACTGGTCTGAAAAAGCGAATACGTACAGTGCAACAGATGCCGTACCTGATCCGAATAATAAGCGATGCTTCGTGGCTAATTTGAGAAAAGTGGAAGGTACGAAAGCAATCGGCGGATTTGCAGGACAGATCGATCCGGCAAGCGCAGCGAATTTAGACACGGCAAGCAGTGAAGGATTACTTGGCGGATTGCTTCAGTATCTGATAGGAACTCCGGGAGATCTTGCACGGTTATTAGATGCAACTATTTCTACAGTGCGAGGCGCAGATGTCAAAGCGTGGGATGACTGGGGAATCATTATCAACGGCGCTTATACAAACGGTACAGGCAATACAGCCTATGCAAAGGCGGCGGGCGGTTTCGCAGGAGAGATCAACGGAGCTGTTATCGGAGAAATGAATGAGTCAGAAAGCGGCGTTCATGTGTCGAATGTCAGAAGTGTGACAGGAGGAGAATACGCCGGAGGATTTGTCGGCCTTGCAGATGTATCTGCAATATTGCAAGTTAGCAATGGGAATACAAGTATATTGAGCGCCCTATTGACTCTTGGAGGAACAAGCGTATTAGATACGTTTAGAAGTTATGTTTATCATTCCGATGTGTCCGGTTCTGCAGAAGCAGGACTGGAAGTACAGGCAAGAGACAGTAAAAAATCAGAATATGTCAACGATCCTGTTTATTCGGGTTCAGCCGGAGGATTCGGAGGCGCATTGCTTAACGGTTCTGTCAAAGATTCCAAAGTGACAAATCTTCGAAAGGTCAACGGTATGAACTACACCGGAGGATTTATCGGACATCTCGGAAAGAGCGGTACGGTCGATTTGGACAATTTAGGTGCGTTGGGTGATTTATTAAGCGCAGGTGCAGGTGTAATGGATGTATTCGGTTCTCATGTAGACCGATGCAGTGTCGAAGGTGTCAACGAAGGCTTTACTGTACACAGTAATAATACGATAGACCAGAAAAATAAATCAGAAATCGCCGGAGGATTTACCGGATATGCAGATCTTGGAAGATTGTCAGAAAATAAAGTCACCGGGTTAAAACAGGTGACAAGCGGTCAGATCGCCGGAGGGTTCGCAGGGAAAGACAACCTTTGCTTATCTTGCAAATATTAATCTGGATTCCGAGTTGGTTAAAGGATTAGTGACGGTTGTGAATCAGATTTTGAAGGCGCTTTGGTTAGATGAACTTCAAAAAGGTCAGGTAATTAAAATTGATTTAGGCATTATTGAAATTGATGCTTTATATGATGGGAAACTGGTATCTCTGAATCTGCTTGGACTGGATATTAAGGTTGGCTTAGCAGAGGATAAGAGTCTTGCGACCATCTATATCGGAGACAGTAAGATTGAGATCAACTGCTCAGAGAGCGGTACGATCGATGAAGAAAAGCCTGAAAAATGAAATCAATATTTCACTCATAAAGGCAAACCGTACAAAGATTGATAAATGTACAGTGACAGGTATTGCAGACGGCTATGACGTCTATGGAGGCGGCTGCCGGAAACAATGCCAACGGCACAGGTCAATACGGTATTGCCGGAGGTTTCGTCGGATGGAATAACGAAGGCTTACTTGAGAACAACAACATGTTCTTTGCAGACGTTATCCGAGGTGCAAGGATCTGACCGGACCGTTTACCGGAAAGTCAAGTCTGAACTCCAACTGGGAATTTAACGATGTGAAAGGCATTGAAGGCAATGAAAACTATTACCGGATCTATCGTAATGGTGATACCGCATATGAGAAGCTGTTTGGTAAATCGGGCAAGGAACTTCAGCACAACTACGAAACATCTGATGCATGGAAGAATGTATATACAATCCGGCATATGACGAAAGACAAAGTTGTGAAGTTTACCGATCTGAAAGACGCTATGATGAGCGGCAGCGCAGGGCAAATACCTGTCAATGTTTATCAGGAGGACGGCGCGATGGCTGTTCTGATGAACAATACGGCAAGCAGCCCGACAGAACCGGGTGGCAATGAGGAAGCGCCGGATGTTCAAGACCCGTGTAAGGATCTTATTGAACTTCGTCTGAAAAAGGTTTGGAAAAGGGACGAGGAAAAAGATCGTCCGAATGAGGTCATCTTTAACATTACAAGAAGCTATGAAAAAGACGGAAAACCGGTTGTAGATACAAACTTCAATAAAGAAGTTATTTTGACAAAAAAAGATGCACAAACATCGGACATATGGGAAAAGGTTCTTACGGGAGCTGAATATACAGCATATCATGTTGGCACGGATGGAAAGAAATATTATTACACATATCATGTCAGCGAGATGAAAGTGGACGGATATACAACAGAAATAACTTACAAAGGCGATCGTCAATACAGTATTACGGTGACAAATACGAAAACTGGTTTGACAGCCTTCTTCCGGAAACAGGAGGAATGGGAAAAGCTTTGCTCTACACGTTAGGTGTTCTGCTTCTTTGCTTAGTGACAGCTACGGAATACAGGAAGAGAAAAAGCACAAGAAGTCAGAGTAGCTATAAATAATAAAGAACAAAAAGAAAAGGAGACACAAAGAATGAGAAAAGTAAAAAACTCAATCAAAAAGATGATGGCATTGTGTTTAGCAGCCATCATGACACTGGCAATGGCAACAACTGCTTTGCCGCAGACAGAATAAAAACAGGAAATTTGACAGTAAACGTCAATGAAGGAAACACGTTAAAGGGTCAGACAATTAAAGTCTATAAGCTCTTTGATTTGAGTGTAAGCGATACACATTATGCTTATACAGTCAATGCGGACTATAAAAATGCAATCGCAACAGCTTTAGGATTATCGAAGGAAGCAACAAGTGAACAATTATATAACAAACTTGCTGAGTATAAGGAAAATCCTTCAGGAATTCAGAAATTCGCAAATGACTTTACAGCAGCTGCATTGAAAGCAGGAACGGCAGAAACTGGAACTTCCGGAAAAATTACAAGTGCAGAGAAGAGTTATACATTCAATAATTTAGCATACGGTTATTATCTTGTATATCAGACAGGAACAAAGGAGATTCAGTCATCTCTCGTATCTGTGGATAAAGATAGCAAAACAATTACTTTAAAAGGTAAAGCGCCGAGCATTGAAAAAGAGGCAGACAAAACAACAGTTGAAATTGGACAGGTTGTAACTTATACAATTACAGGAACAATTCCGGATACAACAGGATATGCGCAGTATACATATAAAATCCACGATACATTGACAGAAGGTCTTGATTTTGTAGAAGATACAATGGGGAAACTGCCAACAGAAAAAAAATATGAGGTATCCGTTCAGATTGAAGGAGAGCAAGACTCAGTAATAAAAGAAGCAGATATTGATCCGGATAATGCCAGAAAGATGACATTGGATTTATCACAGTGGATTAGAGAGAATCAGACACATAAAGGAAAGACTTTTACAGTTACTTACTATGCAAAAGTTAATGCTGATGCCGTAGTACAGACAAACAACAGCGCTCACTTAGAGTATGGTAACGATCCGGATAACATAACTACAACAACACCGGACGTAGTAACAACACCAACTTATCCGGTACAGATTCACAAATTAATCAAAGATCAGCAGAATAGCTACCTTGCGGGTGCAATATTCCGTCTTTATAGAAGCGAAGAGGATGCAAACAATAATCAGAATGCAATCGCAGTTACAGGTTCTAACGGTACTTACACAGTAGACCCGGTACAGGTCGGCGATAATAAGATGTACGATATGGAATCTATCGGTGACGGGACAACAGTAGGCACAGGAATGAACTTAAAGTTAAACGGTCTTGCGGAAGGAAGCTACTGGTTAGTGGAGACACAGGCTCCGGACGGTTACAACAAGTTGACAGCTCCGGTTAAAATTACAATTACAAAATCTGATACTACGAATGTGGATGACTGGACAATCAAGCAAAATGATGGGGTGGTGGATGATAAAATCATCGACATTGAGAATACTACAGGAACACTTCTTCCGGAAACAGGTGGAATGGGTACTGTAATTTTCACAGTGATTGCAGTTGTGATGATTCTCGGTATTGCGGTAAGCTTCGTGATCAGCAGAAGAAAACGTGCTTAATCATTTATAATTCAGACATATGGATGAGAGGGCTGCCTTCGGGCAGTCTTCCCATTCGTTATAACAGCAGGGAGAATGAAATAAAGATGCGCAGAAAAAAGACAGAGAAAAAACAATTTTATATTGGGGATATTTTTCGCGTGATAGGATTGATTATTGCATTCTCCGTACTGTTATATCCGACAGTCAGCAACTATCTTTATGAAAAGAACGGCTCAAAAGTGATTTCGGCTTATGATGAAAACGCAGTGCGGTTAAGCGAAAGTGACAAGCGTGAAATGCTCGAGGCAGCAAGACAGTATAACGAAGAGCTTTTGGGAAATATTGAGTTATTAGATCCTTTTTCATCTATAAAGAAAGAGGTAGACGAGAGATATCAAAGCCTGTTAAATGTAAACGGGTCGGGAATGATCGGATATATCCGTATTCCTAAGATTAATGCAGAACTTCCGATTTATCACGGAACAGAAGAAAAGGTGCTTCAGTCGGGGTAGGCCATTTTGAGGGGACGTCTTTACCGATAGGCGGGGAAAGTACCCATGCAGTTTTAACCGGGCATCGGGGACTTCCTTCTAAGTTGTTGTTTACGGATCTGGATAATTTGGAAAAAGGAGATATCTTCTATATTAAAGTTCTCGGTGAAACATTTGCCTATCAAGTGGATCAGATACTTACTGTGCTGCCGGAAAATACAAAGGAGCTTACGATCGTACCGGGAAAAGATTATGTTACATTAGTTACTTGTACACCCTATGCGGTGAATACACACAGGCTTCTTGTAAGGGGGTATAGGATTCCTTATGAAGAGGCAGTGGAAAAAGTTCCGGATGAAAAAATCGCAATAGGATTACCGTTCCAGATGAAAGTTTTATTTATAGGACTTTTCATTTTGTTTCTTATTTTGTTCTTTTGCGGTGTTGCTGCGTATGTGAAAAAGAGAAAGAAAAAGAGAGAAAAAACACGGAGGGAAGATCATGTTTCAAATGAAAAATAGATGGAAAAATATTCTTGTAGGTTGTTTGACTGTATTCGGAATACTGATTCCAAGTTTATCCTGCAGGGCGGAAAATGTAGGCTCTATCCAGATTGAATATCATGGAAGGACACAGGAAAATGAAGAGGTTGTATTTGCGAATGCGGATTTTTCTGTTTTTTTTGTCGGAAAGATGGAGGATGGAAAGTGGACGCTTGCAGGAGATTTCGGTAATGCGGGAGTTTCTCTGGAAGGAATCGAATCTTCTGAAAAAAACGAACAGGCAAAGCAGTTATACAACTATGCGGTTCGGCAAAGTATACAGGGAAACGCTTTGAAAACGGACGAGAATGGAATCGCAATGATCGGCGGATTAGAACAGGGATTGTATTTGATTGCCCAGACAAAGGTGTGGACCGATGAGAAGCAGGGCAGTTATCAGGCATCGCCGTATCTGATCAGTATTCCGGAAGAAATAGACGGCAGCTATATATGGGATGTTGTAACGAAACGAAAAAGCGAGTGGATCACGGAAGCGCCGCAGCATCCTGAAATGCCGGATAAAAATACGGAAACGGAGAAGACGGAAGGAGCGAAAACAGGAGATACAAGCTCGGCGGCTTTGTCATTGCTTTTACTGATATTCAGTTCGGGAGCGTTTATAATTCTATGTAGAAAAAGAAGAATATACAGGAAGGACTGACATAATATCCGGCATTTGAATGTTAATTGTTTAATATAAGCTGACTGTGTTATAATAGGATATAAAAAAGGAAAGGCTGTTTCTTTTGAGAGGAGCAGAAAGGGTGAATAACATGGGAAGTAAATATGCAGGAACAGAGACGGAAAAAAACTTAAGAAACGCTTTCTCGGGAGAGTCGGAGGCGCGCAATAAATACACGTATTTTGCGTCTGTGGCGAAAAAAAAGAAGGGTATGAACAGATTGCCGCGTTGTTTCGGGATACGGCGGATAACGAGAAAGAACATGCAAAAATGTGGTTTAAAGAATTGAACGGGATCGGAGATACGGCAGATAACTTGAAAGCGGCGGCAGAAGGCGAGAACTATGAATGGACAGAAATGTATGCCGGTTTTGCGGAAACTGCCGAGAGAGAAGGATTTCCGGAACTTGCTCAAAAATTCCGTCTTGTGGCGGAGATCGAAAAGCACCACGAAGAGAGATACAGAGCGCTGCTGAAAAATGTAGAGACGGCATCAGTATTTGAAAAAAGTGAAGTGAAAGTGTGGGAATGCAGAAACTGCGGACATATTGTAGTAGGAACTGCGGCATGCCGGAGATCTGTCCGACCTGTGCGCATCCGAGAAGTTATTTTGAAATACATGCAGAGAACTATTAAAATGCTGAAACCCATCCATGAAAATTGACATCCCTTCTGGAAGCGGATGAAAATACTTCGGAAAATCTAAAACTTGTAAAACAAAAAGAATATCGTTATAATAAATTATTAGAGAAAAATAATCTGAAGGGTTATATCGATGTGGAGGGTTATAATGAGGGAATATAGAAACCGTATATGTTCGGCAGTGCTGGCAGCAGTCTGTGTGATCGGCACAGCATTGATTCCGTCAAGAGCCGTACACGCAGAAGATGTAGTTGACCCGATCGCGGTGCAGAAACAGGCGGCATATGATGCCGTTCCTGAGACAAACGGTTTGGAAAACTGGCCGCAGGGACCGCATGTATATGCAAATTCGGCGATTGTTATGGAGATGAACAGCGGGGCGATTTTATACGGGAAAAAAATAAACGATAAGCATTATCCGGCAAGCATTACAAAACTGTTGACAGCGCTTGTGGCGTTGGAAAATGCGGATCCGGATGACGAAGTTTATTTTTCCGAAGACAGCGTTTCGTTTCTGGAATACGGAGATGCGAGTATCGGGATGAGACCGGGAGAAATACTCAGTATGAACGATGCGCTGTACGGTATGCTGCTTGCATCTGCCAATGAGGTGTCTTATGCAATCGCAGAAAGTGTCGGCAAAAAAAGATGGGCGGAGGTTTTGAGACGTTTATCCAGAAAATGAATGAACGTTGCGAGGAACTTGGATGTACGGGATCTCATTGGACGAATGCAAATGGTCTGCATGATGAAAACCATTATACGACGGCGCATGACATGGCGTTGATCGGATCGGCAGTCTATCAGTTTGACAAGTTTCGGGAAGTAACTCAGACTTTAAATTATACGATTCCGCCTACAAACCTTGTGAATGAATCCAGAACGTTCCAACAGAATCACAAGATGCTTTGGGTAGGGGCACATTATTCTTATGATTATTGTACGGGCGGCAAGACCGGATATACGGATCAGGCAAAAACGACTCTTGTGACTATGGCAGATAATGCAGATATGCAGCTTGTTGCGGTTGTCTTGGAAGATCAGGGAGATGTGTATGTAGATACAAGGGCGATGTTTGATTATGTATATGCGAATTTTTCCAAAGTGTTTTTGAATGAACACGACAAGCCCGATGGCGTCAGGAAGTTTAAAACGGAAGATGCATATGTTGTTCTGCCGAAAGGAATTGACGTTTCATCTCTGGAGCATGAGATTACGATTACTGACAGGCAAAATGCCGCCGGAAAGCTGACCTATTTATACAAAGGTCAAAATGTCGGAACTGTAGAAGTGAAACTGACGGCGGATTATATTAAGGAAGAAACAGGGTATAATATTGAGCCGGAAATGAAATCCGTCGGGAAGAAAAGTACGGATAAAGAAGAAAAAACAGAGATGCCTATATATGTAAAGCTGTTAATAGCGGTAGTTCTTTTGGTAATCATTTTGTTGGCAGTTCTTTTCAGTCTGCTGAAATATCGGCAAGTGAAGCGAAGGAGAGCAAGACAGCTTGCAAGAAAACGCAAAAAGGCATTAGAGCGCCGGCGGTCAAATACAGAGCAGACGGGAGAAAATGCTTTCCGACGACAGAGCAGTGCCGGCAGGAGAAAAATACCCAAATAAGAAACCGTCAGGTAGACGACAGAAGAAGCGGAAGTTATCGCAGGCGAGACAGAGAAGGGCGGTACAGATAAATAAATTTACAGTATTCGCTATGTCACGGCGGAATCATTACGCTTATGAAAAAGGTTATATTATAAAGAAAGAGGATGAATAAAATGAAAGTAGCAGTAACTTATGAAAACGGAGAGGTTTTTCAGCATTTCGGACATTCGGAAGCTTTTAAGCTTTATGAAGTTGAAGGCGGCGAAGTGAAATCATCGGAAGTTGTTCCCACGAACGGAAGCGGTCATGGAGCTTTGGCAGGATTTTTACGGGAAAGAGGCGTAGAGGTTCTTATCTGCGGAGGAATCGGCGCAGGAGCGCAGAACGCACTTGCAGAGGCTGGTATCAAACTGTATGGAGGAGTTTCAGGTTCTGCGGATAGTGCGGTTCAGGCGCTGATTGAAGGAAACCTTTCATATAATCCTGACGTAATGTGCGACCATCACGGAGAAGATCATCATGGCGATCATGAAAACTGTGGAGGACACGGAGAAGGTCACGATTCCTGCGGCGGACATTGCGGACATTAGATACATTAAGATCAATAAGGACATTACAAGAGGGAGTTTTTCACTGAGATATTAGAGGGAAGCTCCCTCTTGTTGTATAAAGAACAGAAGAAATATGTGATATAGTTACAAATTGAGAGGTAATATATTGTGCAATACATACAAAAATCGAGGTGAAAAATGAGTACAAATAAATAAAACAAACAAAAGATCAACATTAAAGATAAAAAGTGTAAATACTGAAAAAAGTGAAAGAGTTATGATATATAAGATAGGATGCTCTTTCTATGTCCTGAAGGAGCTAATATTAAAATTTAAAGAAAGGAAAAGAGGATAATGAAAAAGAAGTGGAACAAAGTAACTGCAGCTTTACTTATGCTCGTGATGGTAGTGACGACAGTGCTCGGCGCTGCTCCGGCATTATCTGTCAAGGCAGAGCCGGTCACGATGGGACATCTGAAATCCGGAAGCGGTAATGCAAAGGGACATTTCGGAAGCGCTACACCTGAAGCATTTGTTTTGTCAGAAAAAGCTGATTATACAAATCAGGCATATAGTTTGAAACTTCGCATTAACAGCGACGTAGACAAAACAAGGCTTCGTATTGTCACAAAATATAAAGATGACAATAACTGGGCTTTTCTGATGTATGATGTCGGAAGCTGGAAGTGGCAGTACAAAAAGGACGGAAACGAGGCTTGGCAGAATGATACGCTTGCTCTTCCGAGACTTGAAAAAGGTCAGTTGGCAGAAATTAAGTTAAGCTATAAAGATAATGGCCTTGAAATTGACGTCAATGGAACAAAGGCAACTGTAACGGAGGCGAACTTTGTCGCTCTTAAAGACGTTCAGGGTAAAGTCGGAGTCGGAGGCGCGACATTCGGAGATGCATACACAGACGTTTATTTTAATGATGTTGTTGTAGGAGAGACAAAAGAGGATCTCAATACATGGAAATTGTATAAAGATAATCTTGCAGGTCAGGAATGGGATCCGGCGGCACAGTACGAAGAAACAGTTCCGGCAGGACGTAAATGGATCACGATCCGGACAGGCTCTCAGAACGGCGGAGGACATAGCTATGCGGGAGCAACAGGACCGGCGCTTCTGCTTGACAAAGATCGCACGATCAAGCCGGCAGACGTATTTAGTCTGTCATTTACACCGATCAACAGCGGAAACTTCGGTTTCTTCTATTCATATGTAAATGATAATGATTTCCTGTATATCGGATATGATTCATCTTCCAAGTGGTACTGGCAGAACGGCTCAGGCTCATACGGAAGTTTGAACGGAGATTTCGAGACTCCGGAAAACGGAAAAGAGATGACGTTCTCTGTTACGATGAGCAGGGAAGCTCTGACAGTTACAGTCAACGGAATCAGCGGAACAACGAACAATCAGAACGCAGGAAACTGGCTGGAAACAAACGCAGGAAAAGGTCATCCGGGCGTGATGGTGAAAACGGCAAACCAGTCTTTGAAATTTGCAGATGCGAAAGTAAATGAGACTGCATGTATGGAAGATACATGGGAATTTGCAAAAGACAGAGACGGACAGTCACAGTCTTCAGAATATATCAATCTCGCAACTGTTTCCGGAACTGTAACGGCAAAAGACGGAGGAGCGGCATTAAAAGGCGCAACGGTTCGTTTTGGTTCAAAATCAGCAAAAAACAGATGATAACGGAGCTTATCAGATCGAAGATGTTGAAGTGGGAACTTATACAGCTGCGGCAAGTTGTCCGGGATACGAAGCAATAACACAAGAGGTTGAAGTTCAGGATGCGGCGGAAGGAGAAAATGTATTTAACTTTACACTTTCCGAGAAAACGCCGATCGACCTTAAGAATTATAAATCCATCGAGTCTGATTACATGAAAGTGTATGTAGGACCGAACTTCCCGGTTGTTGCAAGATATGAAGTAAAAGGAAAAGATGACGTTTACTTCCGTGGAAACGAATCAGATCTTGCAAAGGTGAATACAGTTGTGATCAACGTCAAGGAGATCACTCCTGAAGTGAAGGCTAAGATTGAAGGGCGAAAGCTTCTTATGAAATGACCCTCAAATATGAAGGTGAAGATGAAGAAACAAAAATTAATATCAATATGAACATGACGGTCGAGATCAGTGTAAAAGACAATGATCTTACATGGGAGATCACAAAGATCGACCGCAAAGAAGGAACGGATAAGATTGCTTCTATCGACATTCCGCAGTTGAATCTTCTGTCTGTAGATCAGGTAGAAGAAAACGCTTCATTTGCAGGCGCTGTTAAGAGCACGGATACAAAGAAGAGCGGAGATAAGTTTATTACATTTGACGATGGATTCGTAGCGCAGAAATCTGTAGGATATGTATACGGATTCCTGACAAACAAGAATTTAAGCGCAGGTCTGTTCAGCAACTCAGAGGCAGAAGACGATCTGAGAGTCATCATGAACAGCGGAGCTGACACAATGAGCCTTACAAGCGCTCAGTGGTATTACGAGGCGGGAGATAAAGGCGGACAGGCACAGGCAGCTACATATGACTACCCGCTTAGTGAACTTCCATATGCAAAAGTTTGTATCGCAGAGGATATGAACGAAGACAAGACGATCGACTGGCAGGATGCCGCAGTTGCTTATCGTGACATCATCAATGTTCCGTATGGATCAGAGGATGTGAAAGACCTTGTAAACTACAGAATCGTTATGAACTTCGGAAGCGCTGTAACAAACCCGTATTCGGTGACAGCGGACAATATCAAGAAAGTTGCTTTGGCAACAGACGGACTTCCGCAGGCTGTTATGCTGAAAGGTTACGGAAATGAAGGTCACGACTCTGCGAACTCCGAGTATGCGGATATCTCCGAAAGAGAAGGCGGCGTGGATGATTTCAGAGATCTTCTTGACGTTGCGCATGAGTATGATACAGAAATCGGTATCATACTCATGCGCAGGAAGCTTATCCGGAAGCGAGATCTTTCAACGATGATATGATCATGGGACCGCAGCAGGGCGGATGGGGATGGCTTGACCAGTCCCGCGTGATCAATAAGATCTGGGATTTAGGAACACAGGCAAGATATAAGAGATTTGCACAGTTATTTGACAGAATTAACAATACGAACCTTTTAAGTCTCGACTGGGATAAAGGCGAATATGTAAAAGATTCACAGGGAACACTTGCATCGGCGGATGAGATTGCGGCAGCAGTGAAAAAACAGGCATGCCGACAATATGGACTTCATCTATCTTGACGTATGGTATCAGAATGCGTGGGAGACAAGAAGAATCGCAGAAGAGATTAACTCTCTCGGATGGAGATTCTCCACAGAGTTCCCGTACGAAGGCGAGTATGATTCCACGTGGTCACACTGGGCAACAGAAGGACCATACGGCGGATCAGCTACAAAAGGTTTGAACAGTGACATCATCCGTTTCCTCAGAAACGACATGAGAGACGTACAGGTTCTTAACTGGGTAGGACATGGCGGAGCGGCTGACAACCCGCTTCTCGGCGGATATAAACTGGAAGGATTTGAAGGATGGGGCGGAGATCAGGATTTCAATAATTATCTGTACCTGACATTTGCCGAAAACCTTCCGACAAAATTCCTTCAGCACTATCAGGTAATCGATTGGGGAGAACTACGCAGAAGGCGAGTCACCGGTCGGAAACCAGGAAAAACAGATCACACTGAAAAATGGTGATGATAAAGTAGTTGTAACAAGAAATGAAGCACAAAGATCTGATGAGATCATCGAACGCGAGATCACATTGAATGATAAAACAGTTTTAAGTGCGACAAACGATCATTTCTATTATCTGCTTCCGTGGACAGATAGCGACACGAAAGAGACGAAACTGTATCACTACAATCTGGAAGGCGGAACATCTACATGGAATGTGCCGGACGGATTTACAGGAAATCTTACAATGTATGAGCTGTCAGATCAGGGACGTGGAGAAGCGATCGCGGTTCCGGTTTCAAACGGACAGATCACGCTTGAAGCAAAAGCAAAAACAGCTTACGTAATCGTGACTGACGGAAAAGAAATGCCGACAGCCGATACAGTTAACTTCGGTGAGACGACATCAGTGAAAGATCCGGGATTCAACTCTTATGCAGACGGCGACAAAGTGGATGCAGACGTTTGGAGCGGAGCAGACAACGATGCCGTAAAAGTTACAAAAGCATGGACAGGCGATCAGCGTCTGACAATCGAAAGCCCGGCAGAAGACGTTGCAGTCAGCACAAAACTGACAGGGCTCAAAGCAGGCAAAGATTATGTTGCAGAAGTTTATGTTGATAACAGAAGCGACAGTAAAGCGACGGTAGAAGTAAATGCAGGAACGATCAAAGAGTCTGCATATACGACGAAATCAATCGCTCAGAACTATGTGGCAAGTGATCAGAAACATGCAGGCGGCAATGAAGCTTCCTATATGCAGAGAGTTTACGTTCCGTTTACAGCGGAAAAAGAAACTGCAACATTGACGATCAGCCGTGCGGCAGGTGATGGAGCAACATACTTTGACGATATCAGAATTATCGACAAGAAGATTGAAAACTATAAAGAAGACGGTTCTTTCGAGCAGGATTTTGAATCCGTAACATCAGGATATTATCCGTTTGTTTTAGGACCGGCACAAAGAGGCGGCGACGGACAGCTTCATCTGTCTCAGGATAACGGAAAATATACATCTGTCGGCTGGGGCGGTTATGTGATCAATGATGTAATTGAGGGCGAATGGTCGCTGAAACAGCACTGCGACAGTGGAAGCGGTTCGGGAAGAACAGGTCTTTTGTATCATACGATTCCGCAGAACTTCCGATTTGAAGCAGGAAAGACATATAAAGTAGAATTCGATTATGAGGCAGGATCATCTGCATATGCGGTTGTGCTTGGAGATGGAGAGAGTTTTAACAACGCAACAGATAATGATTACCTTGCGGCAACGGCAGGAACAGGTAAAGCAAGTCATCATGAGTTTACGGTTACCGGAAGCGAGAGCGGACAGACATGGTTCGGTATTTATGCAAACGGTGCAAAACAGCCGGGAGGAGCTTACGGACAGCAAGACCTCATTCTTGATAACCTGAAGATCACTCCGGTGAAATCAGGCGAAGTTGATACAACAAAATTGGAAGCAGAATTAAACAATGCAGACAAAGTTGTATTAGACGCATTTGAAGATGGAAAAGAAAAAGCTGCATTTGAAGCTGCATACGCGGCTGCGCAGAAAGTTCTTGAAAATCCGACAGATCAGGCAGCAGTAGATAAAGCAGAGAAAGACTTAGAGGATGCAAGAAAAAGCGCTTCTTGCAACTTCGCCGAAGCCGGAAGAAGATAAAGAAGCTCCGACAAAACCGTCTGATCTGAAAGAAACAGAGACAACCACGACAACTGTGAAAGTTGAGTGGAAAGCATCTACAGATAACGTAGAAGTAACAGGATATAACGTATATGCAGACGGAAAACTTGCTGAAACAGTAAAAGGTGATGTTCTTACAGCAGAGCTGAAAGATCTGAAAGCGGGTACAGAGTATACGATCGAAGTAGAAGCATTTGATGCAGCAGGAAATAAATCAGAGAAAGCATCTGTGAAAGCGACGACGAAAGAAGAGCAGAAACCAGATCCGAAGCCGGAAGAAGATAAAGAAGCTCCGACAAAACCATCTGATCTGAAAGTAACAGATAAAACTGATACAACAGTGAAGATTGAATGGAAAGCATCTAAAGACAACGTAGGAGTGACAGGATACGAAATCTTTGTAAACGGCAAGTCAATCGGAACAGTAAAAGACGATGTTCTTACAGCAGAGATCGCAAAACTTACTCCGAAGACAGAGTACACGATCGAAGTTGTAGCATATGATGCAGCAGGAAATAAATCAGCGGCAGCATCTGTGAAAGCGACGACGAAAGAAGGAAAGACACCGGAAACACCGACAACGCCGGAAGTGAAACCGGGAACTGTTCAGACAGGAGACGCAACACCATTTGCAGTACCATTTATGATGATGTTCATAGCAGTGGCAATGTTTGCGGGCGTTTCTGTAATCAGAGTAAAAAAAAGAAAATAAAATAGACACTTCAAAAAGTTGAAATGTCGAAAAAAGAGGGGCTGTCGCACTAAGTAATTAGTGCGCGGCCTCTTTTCTATACAAAAAATTACAGCCAGGCTTTGAAAAGTCTGGCTGTTGGTGTAAAATATAAGTATGCAAACCCCTATATTATTACACAAGAATTATACTTTAAATGAGGAGGGATATCAACTAAAACTCCCTTTAAACTTAGAAACCTAAACTTAGAAACAATTATTCCGGTAGACGATTCTGTGCGGTTGCTGAGTCAGTTTGTGGAGGCTATGGAATTAAACTGTAAACGGGATATTAACTTTATGTATCTTTTAGAAGGTAAACCAGTTCCTGATTATGCCACTTTTGCTCGTTTTCGCAGTATTCATTTTGCACCGTGTGCGAAACGGATTCTCGCTGAAATGTCTAATCTTCTTTATGAGCTTGGAGAAATTTCCGGAGAATCGATTTTATAGACGGCACAAAAATCGAAACCTGTGCGAATAAATACACATTTGTGTGGAAAAAAAGCAGTAACAAAAATCAGGAGAAGTTATTGATTAAAATCGCAGATCTTATTGCAGAATGCGAACAGCTTTACGGTATTCAGATTGTTTACGGTGATACTGTTAAAATGAAACATGTAAAACGGCTGCGAAAAAAGCTGTATGCATTAAAACAGGAAGAAAACATTGTATTTGTACATGGTATCGGGAAACGAAAAACTCGGCTGCAAAAGAATATCGAAACATTAGAAGACTATCTGGACGTTTAAAAGGATATACAAAAAAACTGCATATTTGTGGAAAAAGGAACAGTTATTCTAAAACAGATCCAGATGCAACCTTTATGCGGATGAAAGAAGATGCAATGGGAAATGGACAGTTGAAACCAGTATTTAATTTACAGCATGGAGTTGACTCTGAATACATTGTATGGCTGACAGTCGGACCGCAGCCTACAGATACAGTTTTGGATTGTGTTAAAGTACGGCTTTTTTACGAAAAAAACTATCGTTTCAATAGACACAGCGCAATTATATAGAGAAAATCGAGAAAAAGGAAGCTGCCGCTTCACGATTTACTAATCGTTAAAGCGACAGCCCCTTTTTGCAGTTCCCGTGCTCCTATGTTTTTAATGAGTGAAGGCTAAAATCCACTTTTTGTTTCAGTGTTTTTCTAAATGGAGTGGATGAAAAATATTATTGTTTTTAGAGGATAGATATGCTATAGTAACTCTACTTACAGAAATTCTTTCTGTGAAAGATACCGGCAGCTTCGCCGGTCTGAGGAATTCCCTCAAAATTACCCGATACAATACAACAACAGTTTTTGCGTGGATAGTCTTGTAGAACAGTTCTTTTTTTCGTATACTGATTTTTAAGAGAAGGTCTTAAAAAGGGAAAAGTTTTCTTTTTCAGAGGAAAAACTTTTGGCGAAAGTAAACCTAAAAGCAGCAAGCTTAAAAGCTTTTCCCGCCTGTACTACAGGGTTCGTTCATGCACATGAAAGGAGAGCCTATGGCAGGAAAAGAAAACAGAGAAATTAAAAACAGTGTCTTTGTAGATCTGTTCTATGAGGATGAATCAGCAGAAGCAAACGAGATCGCGCTTTTTAATGCAATCCATGATAAGCCGTTGCCGGAAGGAACGAAGATTCGGAGATTCCGTGTAGACAATACGATCTATATGAATTTTCAAAACGATATTTCTTTTGACGCAGGAGGAAAAGTGATCGTATTCGGCGAGCATCAGTCTGCGGTCAATGAAAACATGCCCCTTCGGAGTCTGCTGTACATCGGACGTGCTTATGAAAGGCTTGTACCGCCTAGAAGCCGTTATAAGAAGAAAATCGTTTTCCTTCCGACACCGGAATTTTACACATTCTATAACGGAAAAGAAAAGTGGGAAAAGGAAAAAGAACTGCGCCTGTCAGATGCCTATATCGTAAAAGACGGTGAGCCGAGTCTGGAATTAAAAGTAAAGGTCATCAATATCCGGCCGGAAGAGCATCATGAAATTTTAGAAAAGTGTCAGGTACTGAAAGAATACAGCCAGTTCATGGAAATCGTGCAGAACTATCAGATCTCCGGGGAGGAAGAGCCTTATAAAAAAGCGATAAAAGAGTGCATTGAAAAAGGGATTCTTGCTGATTATTTAATGCGAAAAGGAAGCGAGGTTGTCAATATGTTATTAGACGAATACGACTATGAGACAGATATCGAAGTACAGAGAGAAGAGGCAAGAGAAGAAGGAAGAAAGCAGGGAAGAGAAGAAGGGCAGAAGAAGGGAAGAGAAGAAGGACGAATAGAAGAAAAAAGTGCTCTCATCCGGAAAAAACTTGAAAAAGGAAAAACAATTTCCCAAATCGCAGATGAGCTTGAAGATACGGAAGAAAATATTGCTTGTCTGATTGAACAGTTCCATCTTCGTATAAATTAATCAAAGATAACTTCATAGAACAGAGGAGAGAGTTGATTTCTCCTCTGTCAGAAGTCGATTAAAATATAAATATATCATTGTTTCTCATTTACCGATATGCTATGATAATTCCACTCACAGAAATTCTTTCTGTGAAAAATACCGGCAGCTTCACCGGTCTGAGGAATTCCCTCAAAATTACCCGATACAATACAACAACAGTTTTTGCGTGGATAGTCTTGTAGAATAGTTCTTTTTTTCGTATACTGATTTTTAAGAGAAGGTCTTAAAAAAGAGAAAACTAGTTTTCTTTTTCAGAGGAAAAACTTTTGGCGAAAGCAAGCTTAAAAGCATTTTCCCGTCTGTACTACAGGATTCGTTCATGCACATGAAAGGAGAGCCTATGGCAGGAAAAAGAAAACAGAGAAATTAAAAACAGTGTCTTTGTAGATCTGTTCTATGAGGATGAATCAGCAGAAGCAAACGAGATCGCGCTTTTTAATGCAATCCATGATAAGCCGTTGCCGGAAGGAACGAAGATTCGGAGATTCCGTGTAGACAATACGATCTATATGAATTTTCAAAACGATATTTCTTTTTGACGCAGGAGGAAAAGTGATCGTATTCGGCGAGCATCAGTCTACGGTCAACGAAAACATGCCCCTTCGGAGTCTGCTGTACATCGGACGTGCTTATGAAAGGCTTGTACCGCCTAGAAGCCGTTATAAGAAGAAAATCGTTTTCCTTCCGACACCGGAATTTTCACATTCTATAACGGAAAAGAAAAGTGGGCAAAAGAAAAAGAACTGCGTTTGTCAGATGCTTATATTGTAAAAGATAATGAACCAAGTTTGGAATTAAAAGTAAAGGTTATTAATATCCGACCGGAAGAACATCATGAAATTTTAGAAAAGTGTCAGGTACTGAAAGAATACAGCCAGTTCATGGAAATCGTGCAGAACTATCAGATCTCCGGGGAGGAAGAGCCTTATAAAAAAGCGATAAAGAGTGCATTGAAAAAGGGATTCTTGCTGATTATTTAATGCGAAAAGGAAGCGAGGTTGTCAATATGTTATTAGACGAATACGACTATGAGACAGATATCGAAGTACAGAGAGAAGAGGCAAGAGAAGAAGGACGAATAGAAGAAAAAAGTGCTCTCATCCGGAAAAAACTTGAAAAAGGAAAAACAATTTCCGAAATTGCAGATGATCTTGAAAATACAGAAGAAAATATTGCTCATCTGATTGAACAGTTTCATCTCCATATAAATTAATCAAAGATAACTTCATAGAACAGAGGAGAGAGTTGATTTCTCCTCTGTCAGAAGTCGATTAAAATATAAATATATCATTGTTTCTCATTTACCGATATGCTATGATAATTCCACTCACAGAAATTCTTTCTGTGAAAAATACCGGCAGCTTCACCGGTCTGAGGAATTCCCTCAAAATTACCCGATACAATACAACAACAGTTTTTGCATGGATAGTCTAGTAGAACAGTTCTTTTTTTCGTATACTGATTCTAAATAATTGTGGCTGAACTGTTACGATTATAATAAGTTTACGGAAAAACCACCTTGACTAATATTAATATTTTTTTTATAATATTTTATATGACATATTAAAAATATGATGAAAAAGGCGATGACGGAGACAGTAAGATCTGATCGAATGTTACAGCGAGTCGGGGATGGTGTAAGTCCGATACCGGTAGACAGATTCTGAATATCACTTCCGAGCCGCGGCATCTGAAATAAATACAGAGAAGTAAGAGCCGACGTAAGTCCGACGTTACAGGACACCATATGCGGATCCGAATCGTATGCATAAGCTACAGAAAAGAAGAGATATAGAAAGAGATGTACTATACTGTAAATAGATGTTTTCTGTCGCGTACAGTCAAGGCGTGAGATCCAAGTATGTTGTAACAGGTGGTTAAAACGGAGAATAAGCTTTCGTCCTATTACAGGACGGAAGCTTTTTGTTATTAAGGAGGAAAGGAAGAAGATCATGTACAAAAAAAGTTTCTACAGACATGAATTTTGTCGATCGAGAAAAACAAATCGAAAAGTTTTGGGACGACAATCACATTTTTGAGAAAAGTATGGAAGAGCGGGAAGGATGTCCGGATTATATTTTTATGACGGCCTCCGACAGCAAACGGAAAGCCGCACATTGGTCATGTGCTGACTCGTGTTATTAAAGATATGATTCCGCGTTATCGAACAATGAAAGGCAGTATGGTTCCCAGAAAAGCAGGTTGGGATACACACGGACTTCCGGTAGAACTGGAAGTGGAAAAGCTGCTCGGACTTGACGGGAAAGACCAGATTGAAGAGTATGGACTAGAACCTTTCATTGATAAGTGTAAGGAAAGTGTTTGGAAATATAAAGGAATGTGGGAAGATTTTTTCAGGAACAGTAGGTTTCTGGGCAGATATGGACGATCCGTATGTCACATATCATAATTCCTTTATAGAGTCGGAATGGTGGGCGTTAAAGCAGATCTGGGATAAAGGGCTTCTTTACAAAGGATTTAAGATCGTTCCTTATTGCCCGCGCTGCGGAACGCCGCTTTCTGCACAGGAAGTTGCACAGGGATACAAAGATGTAAAAGAACGTTCTGCGATCGTCAGATTCAAAGTAAAAGAAGAAGATGCGTATATCCTTGCATGGACGACAACTCCCTGGACGCTGCCGTCGAACCTTGCGCTTTGTGTAAATCCGAAAGAAGATTATGCGAAAGTAAAGGCTGCGGACGGAAATATTTATTATATGGCGTGCGCGCTTCTTGATACGGTGCTTGGAAGACTTGCAGAAGAAGGAAAAGCAGCGTATGAGGTGCTTGAGACATATAAGGGAACTGATTTGAAGGAAAAGAATACGAGCCGCTTTATCAGTGCGCGGCAGATTGTGCGCAGAAGCAGAACAAGAAAGCGTTTTACGTTGTATGTGACGAATATGTTACGTTGACAGACGGTACAGGCGTTGTTCATATTGCTCCGGCATTCGGTGAAGACGATGCGAACGTAGGAAGAAAATATGACCTTCCGTTTGTTCAGCTTGTAGATGAAAAAGGAAATATGGCAGAGGAGACGCCGTTTGCAGGATTGTTTGTAAAGAAAGCCGATCCGGAAGTGCTCAAAGATCTTGATGCCAGAGGTCTGCTCTATGATGCACCGAAATTTGAGCATAGTTATCCTCATTGCTGGAGATGCGACACACCGCTGATCTATTATGCACGTGAATCATGGTTCATCAAGATGACTGCCGTGAAAGAGGACCTCATCGCAAATAATAATACGATCAACTGGATTCCTGAAAGTATCGGAAAAGGACGTTTCGGCGACTGGCTTGAAAACGTGCAGGACTGGGGTATCAGCCGTAACCGTTACTGGGGAACGCCGCTTAATATTTGGGAATGCGAGTGCGGACATATGCATTCTGTCGGAAGCATTGAGGAATTAAAAGAAATGTCCGATAATTGCCCGGATGACATTGAACTTCATCGTCCGTACATTGATGCGGTGACGATCAAATGTCCGAAGTGTGGAAAGAGATGCACCGTGTTCCGGAAGTAATCGACTGCTGGTTTGACAGCGGATCAATGCCGTTTGCACAGCATCATTATCCGTTTGAAAATAAAGAGCTGTTTGAAAGACAGTTCCCGGCGGACTTTATTTCGGAGGCGGTAGACCAGACGAGAGGATGGTTCTATTCCCTGCTTGCGATCTCAACGCTTCTGTTTAACAAAGCGCCGTATAAGAATGTAATCGTACTTGGTCATGTACAGGATGAGAACGGACAGAAAATGAGCAAATCAAAAGGAAATGCAGTCGATCCGTTTGATGCTCTTGAAAATACGGTGCAGATGCGATCCGCTGGTATTTCTATGTGAACAGCGCTCCGTGGCTTCCGAACCGTTTCCACGGAAAAGCTGTAGTAGAAGGTCAGAGAAAGTTCATGGGAACACTGTGGAACACATATGCTTTCTTTGTTCTTTATGCAAATATCGATCAGTTTGACGCCACAAAATATGAATTAGAATATAATAAACTGTCCGTTATGGATAAGTGGCTTTTGTCAAAGATGAACACGATGGTAAAAACGGTAGATACAAACCTCGGAAATTATCGTATTCCGGAAGCGGCGCGCGCTCTTCAGGAATTTGTAGATGATATGAGTAACTGGTATGTGAGAAGAAGCCGTGAACGTTTCTGGGCGAAAGGAATGGAGCAGGATAAGATCAATGCATACATGACACTATATACAGCGCTTGTTACGGTATCAAAAGCGGCAGCTCCGATGATTCCGTTTATGACAGAAGAGATTTATCAGAATCTTGTACGCAGCGTTGACCAGAATGCGCCGGAGAGTATCCATCTGTGCATGTTCCCGGAAGTGAACGAGGATCAGATCGACACAGAGCTTGAGCAGAATATGGAGCATGTGCTGAAGCTTGTCGTTATGGGACGCGCCTGCAGAAATACATCGAACATCAAGAACCGTCAGCCGATCGGTCAGATGTTCGTAAAAGCAGCATTTGATCTGCCTGAATTTTATCAGGATATCGTAGCTGATGAGCTGAATGTAAAAAATGTAAAGTTTACAGATGATGTAAGAGACTTTACTTCTTATAGTTTTAAACCACAATTAAAGACAGTAGGTCCGAAATATGGTAAAATGTTAGGGGGAATTAAAGCGGCGCTTGATCATGCAGACGGAAATTCTGCTATGGATGAGATCAATGAAACAGGAGCGCTTAAGCTTGATGTAAGCGGCCAGGAGATCACACTTTTCAAAGAGGACCTTCTGATCGATACAGCGCAGATCGAAGGATATGTTTCTGAAAACGACAATGGAATCACGGTTGTTCTTGATACGAACCTGACACCGGAACTTCTTGAAGAAGGATTTGTCAGAGAAATTATCAGTAAAGTACAGACAATGAGAAAAGAAGCTGACTTTGAAGTTATGGACCGCATCAAAGTAACGTATAACGGAAGTGAGAAAGCGGAAAAGATCTTTGCAGAACACAGTGACGAGATCGGCGGGGAAGTGCTTGCAGATAAAGTTGTAAAGGCAGAGCCGGCAGGTTATGTGAAAGAGTGGAAGATCAACGGAGAAGCAGTTACAATGGGCGTTGAGAAACAATAATTTTAAGATATGCGGCACATCCGGGCGCATTCGTTCTTGTAAGATAAAGGATGCGATGCGCCGCGGCATATCAAAAGGAAGGGAATAAAGCAATGCATAATAAAGGATTTGAGAAAGAAACATTTAAGGAAACCGTAAGAGAAAATATTAAGACGCTGTACAGAAAAACGATTGACGAGGCAACTCCTCAGCAGATTTTTCAGGCAGTATCCTATGCAGTGAAAGACGTAATCATCGATGATTGGATCGCAACACAGAAAGCGTATGACGAGGCAGATGCAAAGACTGTGTATTACATGTCTATGGAGTTTTTGATGGGGCGTGCATTGGGAAATAACCTGATCAATCTGACAGCGTATAAAGAGGTAAAAGAGGCGCTGGAAGAAATGGAGATCGATCTGAATGTAATCGAGGATCAAGAGCTGGATGCAGCGCTTGGAAACGGAGGTCTCGGACGGTTGGCAGCCTGTTTCCTTGATTCACTTGCAACATTGAATTATCCGGCTTATGGATGCGGCATTCGTTATCGTTACGGCATGTTTAAACAGAAGATTAAAGACGGGTATCAGGTGGAAGTGCCGGATAACTGGCTCAAAGAAGGTAATCCGTTCGAGATCAGAAGAGAAGAATATGCAAAAGAAGTCCGCTTCGGAGGGAATATCCGGTTTGAAAATGACCCTGAGACGGGAAAAGCAAAATTTGTGCAGGAAAATTATGAGTCTGTTTTGGCGATTCCGTATGATATGCCTATCGTAGGATATGGAAATCATGTCGTAAACACACTGCGTGTGTGGGATGCAAAAGCGATCACAGATTTTAAGCTTGATGAATTTGACAGAGGAAATTACCATAAGGCGGTAGAGCAGGAAAATCTTGCGAAATTGATCGTTGACGTTCTTTATCCGAACGACAATCATTATTCGGGAAAAGAACTCCGTTTGAAACAGCAGTATTTCTTCATCTCCGCAAGTCTTCAGGCTCTGCTTGAGAAATATAAGAAAAAGCATTCTGATGTTCGTAAACTTCATGAGAAAGTAATCATTCAGATGAACGATACACATCCGACAGTTGCGGTTGAACTGATGAGACTGCTGATCGATCAGGAAGGATTAAGCTGGGAAGAGGCGTGGGAAGTAACGAGCAAAACATGTGCTTATACGAATCATACAATTATGGCAGAAGCTCTTGAAAAATGGCCGATCGACCTGTTTTCAAGACTGCTCCCCGTATTTATCAGATCGTGCAGGAAATTGACAGAAGATTCCTGATCAAAGTGAATGAGATGTATCCGGGAAATGAGCATAAAGTAAAGAAAATGGCAATCTTAAGAGACGGTCAGGTTCGCATGGCAAATATGGCTATTATCGCGGGATTTTCTGTAAACGGCGTTGCGAAGCTGCATACAGATATCTTGAAAAAACAGCAGCTCCGTGATTTCTATGAGATGATGCCGGAAAAATTTAATAACAAGACAAACGGCATCACACAGAGAAGATTCCTCGCACACGGAAACCCGCTTCTGGCAGACTGGATTACAGATAAGATCGGAAATGGATGGATCACAGATCTGTCGCAGATTGAAAAGCTCAGACCGTTTGCGGACGACGAAAAGGCCAGACGTGAGTTTATGCAGATTAAATACGAGAACAAAGTACGTCTTGCAAAATATATTAAAGAGCATAATGGAATTGAAGTTGATCCGCGCTCGATCTTTGACGTTCAGGTAAAACGTCTCCATGAGTACAAACGTCAGCTTCTTAATATTCTGCATATTATGTATCTGTACAACCAGATCAAAGAACATCCTGAGATGTCGTTTTATCCGAGAACATTTATTTTCGGAGCGAAAGCGGCGGCGGGATATTTAAGAGCGAAAGAGACGATCAAAGATCAATTCCGTAGCTGATGTTGTAAATAATGACAGAAGCATTAACGGAAAACTGAAAGTCGTATTTATTGAAGATTATCGTGTATCAAATGCGGAGATTATTTTTGCGGCAGCCGATGTGAGCGAGCAGATCTCCACGGCGTCAAAAGAGGCGTCGGGAACAGGTAATATGAAATTTATGCTCAACGGTGCGCCGACTCTCGGAACGATGGACGGAGCGAATGTGGAAATTGTGCAGGAAGTCGGAGCGGAGAATGCGTTTATCTTCGGCCTTAGTTCAGAAGAAGTAATTAATTATGAGAATAACGGAGGATATAATCCGACGGATATTTACTTTAACGATTGGGAATTAAAACGTGTGATCGATCAGCTTATGGACGGCACATATGCAAACGGCGATCACGAGATGTATAAAATCTGTATAATTCTCTGTTGAATACGCAGTGTACAGACAGAGCGGATACTTACTTTATTCTGAAAGATTTCCGTTCCTATGCAGAGGCTCAGAAACGAGTGGAAGAAGCTTACAGAGATCAGCAGAGATGGTCTAAGATGGCAATGATGAATACGATATGCAGCGGGAAATTTTCCTCTGACAGAACAATCGAAGAATATGTAAGTGATATTTGGAAATTAGAAAAAAAGTAGATGTTGCTCCGCTTGAAGAGTAAAAACATCTGATTGAGTTTTTCGGAAAAGGGATAAGGAGGTAGTAAGATGAGAAATATGTATGATTACGCATATGAATACGAGTATCAGTATCATCCGGAAAGGGCAGGAGAAATGTTTGCCGTAGTGTTCGCTTCGCTTTGGCTTGCGATCATGATAGGAATGCTCGTATTTATGCTTGGAAGTTACCTTCTGCATTCTTTCGGTCTGTATACGATCGCAAAGCGGATGGGGAAAAAAGATGCATGGATGGCATTTGTACCTTTTGCGAGAACATATTACCACGGGAATATGGCAGGTCCGATCCGACTGAAAAATACGACGATCAAAAATCCGGGATTGTGGAAACTGCTTTTTCCGATCATCTACAGCGGAGCGATCGGCATCTATGTACTGATACTCGTATTTGGCATCGGAATGACGCTCGCCGGAAGTGCGGTGAATCAAAATGTGACAGGGGCGGGGATGAGCGTACTTGCGTTTTTCTTTATGTATTTCGTAGTGATCATTGTTTCGATCTTATTCGGAGCAGTTCAGATCGCTTTGAACGTCTTGGTGAATAAACAGATTTATGAAAACTTCGCGGAAGGAAATATGCCGGTTATTCATGCAGTATTATCATCGTTAGTACCGTTATACGAGGCGATATGCCTGTTTATTATGAGAAAGAGACCGTTTGTCCGATAAAACAAAGTTATAAAAAACAGCGCTTCATATGATAGAAATATGGAGGGCTGTTTTTTGATGAAAAGATATACGATAGAACAAAAATTCAAATCGGCAGCTGCATTCCTTGTTATTTTGATATTGTTTCCGTACATTGTTTCTGTGTTTGTAAACGGAGTAGATCCAGAAGAGACAACGAATGAAAATTTTTACATCAGAGTTAAAGCTTCGGAGGAAGAAGAGGCAGACGGGATTGCAGAAGTAGAGTGGAATGAGTATCTTACGGGAGTGTTGGCAAAAGACGTACCGGCAGATACAGAGACGGAGGCACTGAAGGCGCAGGCGGTTCTTGTGAGGACACAGATCAGCCGTGCGCTGCAAAGAAGCACTCAGGCAGAAGAGACGGAGAATCAAAAGTCGGACAGAACCGGAAATGTATCAGATGTTATTTTGGAGATCGATTATTTGTCGCAGAAGGAAATGCAGGATCAATGGCCTGCCGATGAATATAAAAAGCGATATGAAAAATACAGAAATGCCATAGAAGCGACAGAAAACGAGGTGTTATTTTATAATGATACATATGCATGGACACCGTTCCATCAGTCAAATACGGGAATGTCGCGCAGTGCGGAAGAAGTGCTCGGAAGTTCGGAGTTTCCGTATATTAAAGTGAAAGAATGTCCGGCAGATAAAGAATCGGAAGAACAGGTCGGCGTATTTACGTTTTCCTATGATCAAATACAGAAAAAATGTCATCATTTTCTGGCGGCAGAGACAGACGGAGAAAAAGCTGCGGCAGGATATTCTTTTAAAGATTTTGAAATTTTAGAACATGATTCGGCGGGATATGTGGGAAAGCTTCGGATAGGAGAAACAATTTGCACAGGAGATCAATTTCGGGATGCGCTGTCGCTTCCGTCGAGTTCTTTTTCGTTTGCGGAAAGCGGGAAGAAAATAAAAAATTATAACGGCGGGAAACGGACATGGCATGGGGCTGAGTTGTTGGACTGCAAATAAAATGGCAAAAGACGGAAAAACATATAAAGAAATTTTGGAGTTTTTTTATGAAGGGACAAAGACAGAGAAGGATTTGAACTTTATTGCAAAAAATAAATAAAGTAATTATAATCAACAATAGAGTCAGAGAAAAACTTTTTTGAAAGGACAGAATAAAGTTATCATTTTCCGGCAAAAATATAACCAGAGGTGATGATAATGAATAAAAATGAAAAAATGTCCTTTTTAAAAGGCAAAGGAGCAGCCATCGGTATTGTAGTCTGCTTTATGGCAGTTCTGGCGGTCGTTGGAACATATACGGTCGGAAACTACAAAAAAAGATATGAAAGAGCAGATGGCGAAAGCTGAAAAAGAGGCGGAACAGTTTACAGAAGATAACACGAAAGAAACAACTACAGATGAAATCCTCCTGCCGGAAGTGGAAGAAACGGATGAAAATGAACAAGAAAGCAGGGAAGATGTGTCTGATACAACAGGGACGGAAGAAGGAGTTCAGCAGACGGGAAGCGCCGCGTCAAATCTTTGGTTTTCAGAAGAAAGCGTTCTTACATGGCCTGCAAGCGGAGCAGTGATCAATGGATATAGTATGGATGAGACTGTATTTTTCCAGACATTAGAACAGTATCAATATAATCCTGCGATGATTATAGCCGGGGAAGCAGGAGAAACGATCAATGCATCTGCGGCAGGAACTGTGACTGCGATCGAGGAGTCGGCGCAGACGGGACTTACGGTGACGCTTGATATGGGAAACGGATATTCAGCAGTGTACGGACAGTTAAAAGATGTACAAGTTAAAACAGGAGATTATGTGGCAGCAGGCAGCGCAATCGGCAGTTTGAATGAGCCGACGAAATATTACAGCGTAGAAGGAACGAATCTGTATTTTCAAGTGCTTAAAGACGGAGAGCCGGTCGATCCGATGAATTTTATGGAATAGAAAAGAAGTAATAATAAAAGAAGCAATGACCAAAGATATAACAAGAAAAGAAAAACGAAAGAAAAGAAATAATAAAAGACATGAATTATACCTATATTGTAAAGTGCAGTGACGGTTCGCTTTATACGGGCTGGACAAACAATCTTGAAAAACGGATCAAAGATCACAATGCGGGGCGGGGCGCGAAATACACAAAAGCGCGCCGTCCGGTTGTGCTTGTTTATAAGGAAGAATTTCCGACAAAGCAGGAAGCGATGAAGCGGGAGTGGGAAATTAAGCGACTGAGCAGAAAGGAAAAACTGAGCATGATCGAAAACTCAAAGAGTTAGGTCATGCTCAGTTTTTCTTTTTAAGAACTTAAAAAAGAGTTCTTTTATGTAGCAAACTGCTTATATTGAAAGGAAGGAAACAGTTTTACTTTAAATGTGTCATCGGAAGCATCGCAGCGCCGATGATACCCGGCTCATCAAGGAGAGCTTCTTTGAATACAACCGGCTGCATACCTACATGAATCATAGAGCGGTAATAAGATTCCATTTTTTCAAAGAATACATCTTTTCCCTTCATAACTCCGCCGCCTACAACGAATACATGAGGATCGATAATATGTCCGATAGCGCAGAACATCATTGCAAGATCATATGCCATGTCATCTACAATTTTGAGAGCCTGCTCGTCTCCTGAGCGGGCAAGATCAAATACATCGCCCGCGTGATTGATCTTATCTCCGAATACAGCTTTACCTTTTCTTGTGACAGCAGTTCCGCTCGCTTCGTTTTCAACAGCGCCTACATTCAAAATATTGTATTTTTCACGGTTTCTGTCAATACAGATATTTCCGATCTCGCCTGCGTGTCCGTTCTGACCGCCGATTACCTTTTGATCGATTACAAGTGCTCCGCCGACTCCGGTTGAAATTGTTACATAGTAAACGATAGGATAATCTTTTTCCGGCTCCCTGAACAGCTTCTCCGAGAGCGGCAACTTTAACGTCGTTGTCCATGTAAGTCGGTTTATGAAAATGATTTTCGATATATTCCGCTATCGGAAAACCGATCAGTTTTGGAAGATTTGTAGAAACGATGATCTTGCCGTTGATCGTGTCGATCGGTCCGGGAATACCCATTCCGATTCCTTCACATTCTTCATATCCGTCAAGACTTTCAATCAGGGAAATCATAGTTTCCATAACAGCTTCTGCACCGCGTCGGGTGGCTTTCTGATTTTTTCATACATTTAATCGTTCCGTCTTCGGAAACGATAGCAGCGCGGATGTTTGTTCCGCCTAAGTCAACACCAATAAAATTTCTCATGATAGCACCTCGTTTTTTGTCCTTTTCTTTCTATTATACTAGATAGAAAAAAAAAGATACAAGGTAAGAATGCATATAAAATAAAAAAGAAAGAAAAGAAAAACAAAAAACAGACAAAAATAAAAAAATGTAAGAAAAGGAGATAAAAAGATGCCGACAGTTTAGCCGACATCTTTCTGATAACCTATCTTTCAATATTCGGGATTTTGATTAGCCGAAATATCTCTTAAGCAGTCCTTCGAATGCTTTTCCGTGTCTTGCTTCGTCTCTTGCCATTTCATGAACTGTGTCATGGATTGCATCAAGGTTTGCAGCTTTTGCACGTTTTGCAAGGTCGAATTTACCTGCTGTAGCGCCGTTTTCTGCTTCTACTCGCATTTCAAGGTTTTTCTTTGTGCTGTCTGTTACAACTTCGCCGAGAAGTTCAGCAAATTTTGAAGCGTGCTCAGCTTCTTCGTAAGCTGCTTTTTCCCAGTAAAGTCCGATTTCCGGATATCCTTCTCTGTGAGCAACTCTTGCCATTGCAAGATACATTCCTACTTCTGAACATTCACCTTCAAAGTTTGCTCTCAGGTCGGCAAGGATGTCTTCGCTAACGCCCTGAGCAACACCGATAACGTGTTCTGCAGCCCATTCTCTTTCGCCTGTCTGCTCTTTGAATTTATCTGCGCCTGCGTGGCAAACCGGACATTCTGCCGGAGCTGCTTCTCCCTCAAAAACATAACCACATACTGTACATACAAATTTTTTCATAATTTTGATCTCCTTTTTTGAAAATAATATTGTTTATTTGTTATGACTTTTTAATGCAGTCACCGCATTTACCGAAAAACAAAGTGGAACTGGAAGTGATCGCTCCGTCAAAATTCTTACCGGCAAGGCAGTTGACTTCTTCGATACTCTTCATATCCAGATCCAGATCCAGTAACCGTCCACACTCTTCACAAAGAAAATGATTATGCGGTTCAATCCGTCCATCAAATCGATCTCCTCCGTCGGGAGTAGATATTTTTATGGCTTCGCCGATATCGGTCAGCAGATTTAAATTTCTGTAAACCGTGCCAAGACTGATGTTCGGAAATTCTTTCTTCACATGCATATAAACTGTGTCGGCGGTCGGATGCTCTTTGGTTGTCATAAGGTAATGCTTGATGGATTCTCGTTGTCTACTATATTTTAAAGCTGCCAATGGGAATCCCCCTTTCATAACTAACTAAGAACCGTTATTTAATAAATAATAGTAACGATTACTGTAATTAGAATATAATACAAAGAAAGATGTTTGTCAATCATTATTTTGAAAAAAATTATTTTTGGCTGTTAAAATTGAATATTTACGATAAAATGTTACAAAATAATTAATGAAACAAATGGAAAGAAGAAGAAAAAAGAATAATATAGAAACTTGCTGTCGAGAGATGTCAATGAAAAATCAGTAAGAGAAGTTGACAAACAAATAGCGAGTTGATATAATGTGAATGTAACAAATTTAACAAATGTGTAACATTTAAAGCTTCCTACAAAAGATAAATGTAATGCGGTAAATGACCGAAATATAGAGGAGGTTTTATATGAAGAAACCACACACAAAAGCGAGAGGCATTCTGTTTGCGGCAGCGGGAATGTTTCTGATCCCGGGGAGCGTGTCTGAAGTATCGGCGGCCGAAAGGAAAGACGAGCAGCCATTTATACAGGCATCGGGGATTGAATCGGTACTGGAGAAATGTTACGAGACAGAAGTAAAAGATAATATTAATCTCTATCTTGTACCAACAGAAGAGGGTGAGTATTTGAATATGGCGTTTTCTGATACGAAGGAGTTTACCTATATCAGAAACGCACCGGATGATTCCGGCGACTGGGTCGGGAAACTTTATAAAGATTCGGCGGCTCAGGTGCTGGAATATCTGGATGGCTGGACAAAGATCAGATCGGGTTCGGCTGAAGGATATGTGCCGGAAGATGCGCTTTTACAGGAGAGGAGGCGCAGGCGCGTGCACAGGAGTATGAGAAGGATACAGTGACGGTTACGGCATATGTGCTTAATGTTCGGGAAGGCTGCGGAACGGACAGTAAGATTTTGACACAGATAAAAAAAGGCGAAGTTTATGAGACTGTGGGAGAAGCGACCGGCGGATGGTATCCGGTAAAAGTAGGAGATAAAAGCGGTTGGGTCTCAGGCGACTACGTGATTGCAGAAACTTCTTATTCTTATGGGGAGACAAAAGAAGAGGAAGAAAAAGCGGATCGCAGAAGAAGAAGCGCAAGAAAAAATGGCAGCATCTGTCGTTTGCGGTGCTGACGGCAGACCGGGAACACGGCCTGTAGGCGCTGTTTCGCAGGGGAGAGTGAATACGCCTTCGCAAGCTCCGGGAACTCCGGGGCAGGCTGTTATTGATTATGCTTGTCAGTTTATCGGAAATCCATATGTTTGGGGAGGTACAAGCCTGACAAACGGAGCGGATTGTTCGGGTTTTGTACAGTCGGTTTATGCACATTTCGGAGTAAGTCTTCCACGGACGACATATGATATGGTGAATTCAGGATACGCCGTCAGTTACGAGGAAGCTCTTCCCGGAGACTTGATTTTGTATGACGGTCACGTCGGGCTTTATATGGGGGACGGAACGATCGTGAATGCAATGAACGAAGCAGATGGAATCGGAATATGCAGCGCTACCTATACTGATATTATTGCAGTAAGAAGAGTTCTGTAACACAAATTTTTTGAAATGGGGAATTTGTATTTTTGATGAGAGAAATACAGATTTCCCGTTTTCGACATAAAAAGACAAAATGCACAAATTTGTGTTTATTTGTAAAAAAATGTCGAAATTGAAAAACGTGGAGTTTTCAACTTATCCACACTGAAAACAACGAAAAAGGTGGAAAAAGTCGGTTTTCCCACAAAGTTATCCACATTATCCACATAAAAACATATGTTTTCGGTGGATTACTTTATAATAAAAAAAGAACGGATGTTTTGGTGAGTTATGATAAAAATGCAAATATGTCGAAAAAACTCGGATAAATTATTGACTTTTGAGTATTCAAAAAAACAAAAATAAAGGCAGGATATATCTGACAATTTAATGCGATGTAGATTTATGAAGTGTACAGAGAAGAAAGAGGATGCAGAAACAGTCATACGGTTAAAAAAGCAAGGGGGAATTCAGAGGGAATAATTCGGAGGGTGCTAGCGGAAAAAGGTGAATCAGGAAAACTGTTGATAATTTGCAGAACAAGGCTTATAATAGCCTCATAAATTCAAGGAGGAAGAGAAAATGGCAGAATTTTCAAAAGATACAAAAATCGGAGAACTTATTGATCAATTTCCGGAGAGCGCGCCGATTCTCATGGAGATCGGAATGCATTGTCTCGGATGCCCGGCGTCTCAGATGGAGACATTAGAGGAAGCGGCAATGGTTCATGGAATTGATTGTGGACTTCTTGTAGAAAAAATCAATGCTGCTGCAAAGGCAATGGGTAAATAAAATTGCGTAAAGGGTCGGCGCTTTGCGATTTGATTGATCGTTAAAGCGCCGACCCTTTTCTTTTGAGATCCGTTGTCCGCATACAAGTTTATAATGCGGATAATTTACATACTGCATCTGCCGATATGAGAATCGTGCAATGTTCTTCAAGAAATGCAAGCACGGAAGCGTCGGCTTTTTCCGGCGATCCGTATTCGGAAAGCATATTGCAGATCTTGTTAAATTCATTTAATTTATTTTCCACCGGTGCAAGGGCAAGAATAAATGTCTCAGCGCTTTCATCCTTATATAATGTATTTGCGCCGTGATAAGCGGGAGCAATTAATTTCGCGGCTTCGATTACTCCGTCCAGTGAAGAAAAAGAAAACAACCGGATCGAGAACGAATCCGTCTGCCGGGGCTCTTCAACAGGAGCTGATGTCGCCGCTGCCGCTTCTTTGACCTTGTTCAGGAGATTGAGAAACTCCTCTGCCCCCTGGAGTTTTTCCAGTGTCTCGGAATTCAGAGGGTCTGAATTGTCAGCCGGTGTGAATTTTGAGAACCGGGTATCTAATTCTTCGGGATCCTCGACTTTAGTTATAATAAGGACAATAGAATCAGCAGATGAAGGGATTGCCTCTATCATCAGCGGAATATTTTCTGCTTCAAATCCGAAATCGAATGACGCCTGCTGCATCATGTCGCGAAATAAAGATTTAGCCTTTTCTGTGCCGTAAGCAAGCTCGCTTAGCTTCAGATGGCGCGCTGCCAGATCAGCATGTGTCAATGTACAACGAATCTGATTTTCATTAAGTTTTTCAATCTTCATACAATCACATCCTTTATACTATATAAGATAATATGCAACGGGAATAAAAATAGATACATATCCTCAAGATAAGTATAAACAAAAAAGAAAAGGATTAAAGACTTATCAACAAATCCCATGCGGTTATGAACAAAAAACACATTGAAAACATAAAATGCGGACAATATAATGGCACTTACAAAAGATAGTATTCACTGATAAGTAAATAAAATGAAAGGAGGGAATGCTGTTTAAACTCTTATTTCCGTATCGGCTGTCTTTTGCCCTGCCTGAAAATCCGGATGTATGTCACAAACCTCCGTACGATACATAATGAAAGGGCAGGAAAACTATATTTATCACGGTTTGCATGGAAAGGAGTATTGCGGGAGATGAAAATGGATGAAACGGAATATACAGAATTATATATGGAGCTGGAAAAGTATGAGAAGCGTGGGATTGATATGCTGCTTGACGGATATCAGGCAAGTCCGCTTCAGATCGTGACGGCACATATGGTAAAAGAAGCGGGAACATATATGCGCGATTATACGATGAGTGGGGATGGCAATATAGAAACTCTTAGATTTACTGATATTAATGAACACTTTCGGGCAGAAATTACCCCTTAATGCCGGACAAAGTGGAGGTTGTGTGAAAAAAGATGTCTAAAATCTGCTGAAAGAGGCAAATTATTAACGACGCGTGTTAAAAGTGTGATATAATGTACGCGTATAATTGCTAGTAGGAGGTACGGCATGGACGAAAGAGAAAAACGGGATGTGCGGGAATGGAGTCAGACATCAGATACCCGCAGACGACGCCCTGAAAACAATGCCCGGAAACCGGTAAACCGTTCGGGACAAAGCAGACAAAGAATGTCGGAAGGGACCTGGACGGAATAGAAGACCTGCGAGACAAAGCAGCAGAGCAAGGAGAAGAAGGCGGAATGCCGTTATACGGTGGTTTCTGTTTTTGTGTTGATCATAATTGCAATAGGCGGATTTGTTATTTGGAAAAGATACGGTTCAACGAATGAGAAGGCCGATTTGAAACAATATTATGGAGTGGAGTCAGAAACAGATCCTGCGCTTGTAATTGACGATCAGGTTGTGAAACAGTCTCAGAATGCAGAAGAAGGAAATACGCCGGATCCGGTGAAAGTTTATGACGGGCAGTATTATGTCGAATATTCTGTTGCTCATAATCGGATCAATAAGCGGTTTTATTGGGATTCTAATGAGAACGTTCTTCTTTATACACTTCCGGGAGGCAGTGTTTCGGCAGCGGTAGGCAGTAAAGAATATACAGACATAACAGAGAAAAAAGAGTGAAGATTATGTGATCCTGAAAACAGAAGGAAAGATTGCATATATTGCCCTTCCGTTTATCCAGCAATACACGAATATGGAATACGAAGTGTATGATGATCCGACCCGCGTAGTGATTACAACTGAGTGGGGAGAGAAGAAAGTGGCTTCCATCAAAAGGGATACGCAGGTACGCTATCAGGGCGGTGTGAAAAGTCCGGTTTTGACAGAAGTAAAGAAATCGGATAAGGTAACTGTTCTTGAAGATGAGAATGACTGGATGAAAGTGGCTACAAAAGACGGGTTTATCGGATATGTGAAAACAAATGCGCTCAACAGTGTTGAAAAAGAGCTGGTATCCCGGGATTATGAAGAACCGGAATATACGAATATTTCGGAAAACTATACGATCAATATGGCGTGGCATAATGTTTCTAACGCCGATGCTAATAGTTATATATTGGAAACGATTGCGTCGACAAAAGGGCTGAATACGATTGCGCCGACATGGTTCAGTCTTGCGGATACAGAAGGTAATATTACATCGCTTGCAGATGCGGATTATGTAAATTACGCACATCAGTCTAATTTGGAAGTATGGGCAGTGCTGAGGGATTTTCATGGAGGAATCAATTCTTATGAAGAAACATATCAAGTGCTGAGCTATACGTCGAAGCGGGCAAAACTGATCAATCAAGTTATATCAAAAGCGCTGGAGACTGACGTGGATGGAATTAACCTTGATTTTGAACTTGTATCCGATGAGTGCGGACCGCATTATGTGCAGTTCGTGCGTGAACTTTCGGTGAAGTGCCGTCAGAATGGACTTGTTTTTTCTGTAGATAATTATGTTCCGCAGCCTTATAATGCACATTATGACATTGAAGAACAGGCGGCAGTGGCGGACTATGTTGTTGTTATGGGATATGATGAACATACAGAAGGATCGTATGAAGCAGGTTCGGTTGCGTCGATCGGGTATCTGAAAAACGGAATATCAGAGGCCTTAAGTCAGTACCGGCGGATAAATTGATCGCAGGAGTACCGTTTTATACCCGGCTTTGGTTTGAACGGCCAAAGACTGACGAAGAATTTGCGGCAGATGAGGGAACGGAAGCCGAAAATTATCCGAATAAAGTAAAGAGTTCCGCTTATGGAATGGATGATGCGGCAGAACTTATCTCATCAATGGGAGCACAGACGGAATGGGATGATAAGACGAAGCAGAATTATGCCCAGTGGGAAGGCGACGGAGGCGTTTATAAAATTTGGTTAGAAGATACTCAGTCGCTGGAAGAGAAGCTGAAAGTTATTAAAGAAAACCAGCTTGCGGGTGTTGCGGAGTGGAGTCTTGGAATGGAAGGTTCCGGCGTGTGGGATCTCATCCTGCAATATGTAAATTAAAATGTGAACTAAAACATGAAATAAAATATCTGAAAAGGACATCCTCTTTTTGCATATATATTTATATGGAAAAGGAGGGTGTTTTTATATGCGGAAAAAAATAGTTTTCGGAATGGCGATTATTTCTCTTGTGGCAATCATTGTTTTGTGTCAAAAAGCAGGGGTGAGGCTTAAGGAGACGTTTAGGGAAAGTGAAGAAACTAATTCGGGGGCGGTTATAGGGATGAAAGAAAAGGAGAATGAGAAATCGGATAAAAAGGAGCGCGGGGAAAAACAAGGGGAAGCGCATAAGAAGAGAACGGTTGTAGTGGATGCCGGACACGGCGGTCCTGACGGCGGAAAAACGGGAGTCAACGGGAAGCTTGAGAAAGAGCTGAACTTAATAATCGCAGAGAAAGTGAAAAGCTTCTTGAAGAGGAAGGGATTGCAGTGATCATGACACGTGAAGAGGACGGATGGCTTGCGGAAACCAGGATCGGAGATTTGAAAGAGCGGGTTCGCATTATGAATGAATCAAAGGCAGATCTTGCTGTAAGTATACATCAAAACAGTTATCATGAAGAAAGTGTTTTTGGAGCGCAGGTGTTTTATTATACGACGTCCGGGGAAGGGAAAGCGGCGGCGGAAATTTTGCAGAATGAACTTCTGGAAATTGATCCGGAAAATAAAAAGCGTGAAAAAAGCAAATAATACTTATTATATATTGAAGAAAACAGAAGTGCCGACAGTAATTGTGGAATGTGGTTTTTTGAGTAATCACAAAGAAGCGGAAAAACTTTCTGATGAAGCGTATCAAGGAAAAATAGCAGAGGCTGTAGTAAAAGGAATTAAGAGTTTTTTTTTGAAATAAATAATGCTATAATATAGGGCATGGAAACAAAAATAGAAAAGATCGATAAAACAAAATAAATGAAGAGATTATAGAAGAAGCGGGAATGATTCTGAAAAACGGCGGTTTGGTTGCTTTTCCGACCGAGACGGTATATGGGCTCGGAGCGGATGCGCTCAAAGAGGAGGCGGCGATGAAGACGTATGCGGCAAAAGGGCGACCGTCGGATAATCCTCTGATCGTGCATATTGCAGAATATGAAGATTTGAGGAAGATTGCTGTTAATATCCCGGCTGAAACAGATGCCCTTGCAGCTCACTTCTGGCCGGACCGCTTACTATGATCTTTGAAAAGAGCGAGGTTGTTCCTTATGGTACGACGGGAGGTCTTGATACAGTGGCGGTTCGTATGCCTACAGATGAAGTGGCGAGAGCGCTTATACGGGCAGCGGGCGGATTCGTTTCTGCCCCGAGCGCAAATACTTCGGGAAGACCAAGTCCGACGTTGGCGGAACATGTTGCGGAAGATTTGGGCGGAAAGATCGATATGATCTTAGACGGAGGAGCAGTTGAGATCGGACTAGAGTCTACGATACTTGATATGACGGTGACGCCGCCTATGATCTTGAGACCGGGAGCGATTACTGCGGAAATGTTTGAAGAAGTGATCGGAAAAGTAGATGTTGATGAGACGCTTCTTGTGGCGGAGAGTGAGAAAGCTCCGAAAGCTCCGGGGATGAAGTACAGACATTACGCTCCGAAAGCAAAACTGATGATTGTAGAAGGAGATCTGCGGGAGGAGATTTTTGCGATTCGCCAGCTTGCATACAAGGCTTATAAAGAAGGAAGAAAAGTGGGGGTTATTGCTACGACAGAGACACTTCCTTTTTATAAATACGGCGTAGTGAAAAATATTGGTACACGGGAAAATGAGAAAACGATCGCTCGAAATCTCTATAGAGTGCTCAGAGAATTTGATGAGGAAGATGTGGAAGAGATTTACAGTGAATCTTTTGCCGCGCAAGGAATCGGAAAAGCGATTATGAATCGTTTGGAAAAAGCGGCGGGGCATACGCGTCTTTCGGCGGCGGAGATCGCAAAACGGCAGAAGTACCGAAGAATCATATTTATAAGCGGTACGGATTCTGCCCGGGCGCCGATGGCGGCGGAGATGTTAAGGCATGAAGATCTGGCGCAGGAATATGTGATTGATTCACGGGGATTGGTCGTGCTGTTTCCCGAACCGGCGAATCAGAAAGCGGAGGCGATCATGAAGAGCGCCCAGATGACCCTTGAAAATCATGTTTCCAGACAGCTTGAACCGGAAACGCTGGTGGAGGATACTCTTGTCCTTACGATCGAGGAAGCCGAGAAAAACAAAATCTTGTCCGAATACGGAACAAAAGCTAACGTTTATACGTTGAATGAATTCGTGGGAAGCGACGGAGAAATCCCGAATCCATATGGGAAACCTTTGACAGCTTACGGAGAATGCTATGAGATATTGCGTGAATTAATAAAAGAACTTGCAGAAAAATTAAATTACATTGCGGAGGAAGAATAATGACAGGAAAAGTAATTGTGATGGATCACCCCTTGATCACACATAAGATCAATTATGTAAGACAGGAAAACGTAGGAACAAAAGAATTTCGTGAGGTGATCGGGGAAATTGCACAGTTGATGTGCTACGAGGCGACGAGAGATCTGAAAATGAGTGATGTTCAGATCAAAACACCTCTTATGGAGATGACAGGGAAAATGCTTTCAGGCAAAAACTGGCTATCGTACCGATCCTTCGTGCGGGAATCGGAATGGTAGGCGGAATGTTATCTCTGATTCCGGCGGCGAAGGTCGGACATATCGGTCTTTACAGAGATCCGGAGACATTAGAACCGGTAGAATATTATTGTAAACTTCCGGCAGATTGTGAAAGAGAGAAGTGTTTGTAGTTGATCCTATGCTGGCTACGGGAGGTTCCAGTGTGGCGGCGATCAGAATGCTGAAAGAAAAAGGCGTAAAACATATCCGTTTCCTTTGTATCCTTGCAGCGCCGGAAGGAGTTAAGAAGATGCAGGAAGCGCATCCGGATGTAGACATTTATATAGGGGCGCTTGATGAGAAGCTCAATGATCATGGCTATATTGTTCCGGGACTTGGCGATGCCGGAGATCGTATTTTCGGAACAAAATAAAAAGCTTACAGAGAACAGAACAGAGATGAAAGGAGCGGAGTTGATGTCGGGGAAGAGAACAGATTATTTGACGTGGGATGAGTATTTTATGGGAGTAGCCATGCTTTCGGGGATGCGATCAAAAGACCCGAATACGCAGGTTGGCTGTTGTATTGTCAGTCAGGATAATAAAATCCTCTCTATGGGATATAATGGATTTCCGTTAGGGTGTTCGGATGATGAATTTCCGTGGGTAAGAGACGGCGAAGACCCGCTTGAGACAAAATATGTATATTCGACACATAGCGAGTTGAATGCAATTTTAAATTACAGCGGAGGAAGTTTGGCCGGAGCGAAGCTCTATGTTTCGCTCTTTCCCTGCAATGAATGTGCAAAAGCGATCATACAGGCGGGGATTAAAGAAGTAATCTATGATTGTGATAAATATGCCGATACTCCGAGCGTTATTGCGTCGAAAAGAATGATGGATGCGGCGGGAGTCAGATACCATCAATATCATCGTACAAACAGAAAGATTGAGATTGAATTATGATACGGACAGTACAGACAGAGATAATTACGGAAACAATAAAAAGATGTGCATAGAGGCAAATTACTCGCTTTCTTCGGATATGGTGAAAGCGATGCGAAAAGCAGAGGAAAAAGAGGAGTCCGTGCTTGGAAAACAAATTCTGGCACAGCTTCAGGATAATCTTGAAATTGCCGCTTCGGATATGATACCGATCTGCCAGGATACAGGAATGGCAGTTGTGTTTCTTGAGGTAGGACAAGATGTGCATTTTGAAGGCGGAAGTTTCGAAGATGCGGTAAACGAAGGGGTGCGCCGGGGCTATACGGAAGGTTTTTTGAGAAAGTCAGTCGTAGGAGACCCTATTTTGCGGGAAAACACAAAAGATAATACTCCTGCGGTTATTCATACGCGGATCGTGGAAGGTGATCGAGTGAAGATCACGGTAGCTCCGAAAGGTTTCGGAAGTGAGAATATGAGCCGTGTGTTTATGCTGAAACCGGCGGAAGGACTTGAAGGAGTAAAAAATGCGATTCTTACAGCTGTCAAAGACGCGGGACCAAATGCTTGCCCGCCGTTGGTAGTTGGGGTCGGAATCGGAGGAACATTTGAAAAATGCGCCTTAATGGCGAAGAAAGCGCTTACGCGAGAAGTGGGAAAACATTCGGATATTCCATATGTGAGAAAACTCGAAGAAGAAATGTTGGAGAAGATCAACTGTCTTGGCATCGGACCGGGCGGATTGGGTGGCACGGTGACGGCTTTGGCAGTAAATGTCAACACATATCCGACTCATATTGCGGGACTTCCGGTTGCGGTGAATATATGCTGCCATGTGAACAGGCATACAGTCTGTGTTTTGTAAAACAGCGGATAAGATAGCAGCAGTGGAAAAAGGCAGAAGTGAAAGGAAACAGAAATGGATCGACATATTTCAGCGCCTGTCGGCAGAGAGACGGCAGAAGAACTAAGGGCAGGAGATTATGTATATATTACAGGCACGATATATACAGCGCGTGATGCTGCGCATAAGCGGATGTACGAAACGCTTCGTGAGGGAGGAGACTTACCTATTAATATAGAAGGGCAGGCGATATATTACATGGGACCGTCTCCGGCACGGGAAGGACGCCCGATCGGATCGGCAGGTCCGACAACGGCAAGCCGTATGGATAAATATACTCCCGAATTATTGGATCTCGGAATGGGGGCAATGATTGGAAAGGGAAAAAGAAGTCAAGAAGTGATCGATGCTGTTGTTCGCAATAAAGCGGTTTATTTTGCAGCTGTAGGCGGCGCGGCGCGCTGCTGTCAAAATGTATTACATCATCGGAAATTGTTGCTTATGAAGATCTTGGTACAGAAGCGATTAGAAAACTTACAGTAGTAAATCTTCCGGTGATAGTGGTGATTGACTCTAAGGGAAATAATCTTTATGAAACAGCGGTAAAGGAGTATCGGAAAATATGAAAAGAATATTGATGATGGTGCTCCGAAATATAATTCTTGTTCCGTTTATGTGGTGCAAGCTTTGTTATCATGCGCATCACGTAGATAAGTATACGGAGGAAGAGCATTATAAGATGCTGAAGTTTATTGTCCGCAGAGCAAACAAAGGCGGAAATGTGACAATAGCGGCTGAAGGGCTGGATAACATACCGAAAGAAAATGGATTTATGGTTTTCCCGAATCATCAGGGAATGTATGATGTTTTGGCTATTATGGATGTGTGTCCGGTTCCGATCTCGGTTGTTGCAAAAAAGAAGTTGCAAATATTCAGTTTTTAAAGCAGGTGTTTGCTTGTACAAAAGCATATATGATTGACAGAGAAGATGTGCGGCAGGCAATGCAGGTCATTATGAATGTAGCAAAAGAAGTGAAGGCGGGAAGAAATTATATTATTTTCCCGGAAGGAACTCGTTCGAGAAACGGAAATAAAATCGGAACATTTAAAGGTGGAAGTTTTAAAGCGGCAACAAAGGCACGTTGTCCAATCGTTCCGGTGGCGCTGATTGATTCGTTTAAACCGTTTGATACGAAGTCTATCAGTAAAGTGACGGTTCAGGTTTGTTTTTTGCCTCCGCTTTATTATGATGAATACAAAGATATGAAAACGACGGAAATCGCAGCGATAGTTCAGGAAAGAATTAGGAAAACGATAGAGGAAAAGACGGAACTAGCCGTTTACTAAAACAGTTGCTGAAAAAGGGCGGAAAAAGGTTAAAAAAAAGTAAATTAATGGTTGACATTATATAGAACGTTTAGTATAATAAATTTCGCATTATCAAGCAAGAATTGAAAAAAAGCTGTGTAAACAGTCGGATTCAGAATCAGGAGAAATACTCAAGAGGCTGAAGAGGCGCCCCTGCTAAGGGTGTAGGTCGGGAAACCGGCGCGAGGGTTCAAATCCCTCTTTCTCCGTTAAGTGTTATCTCAAAAAGTTTTCAGATTGAAGGAAGCTTTGTACGCTTTATGGTATTCTGCATAAGCGGGTGATTTAAGAAAACACGTAATATAATACCTGGAGGCTTGAAAAAACAAGTCGAAAAAGTTTGAAAAAATTGTAAAAAACAGTTGACAAAGATGAAACGAAATGGTATTATAGATGAGCTGACTCGTTGAGAGAAAGCTCCACAAAAAAAGAAAATGAAAAAAGTTAAAAAGTTCTTGACAAACGATAAAGCTTTTGATAAAATATAAAAGCTGTCGCTTGAGACAGAACAAAGAAAGAACCTTGATAACTGAACAATAGACAACAACCCTTGAAAATTTCTTTAAAGAGAAAATTTTTAAGAACGGTTTGAAAAAAACAAACCAAAACAGTAAAGAGGGAAAGAATTGCTAGTAGTGATTCTTGACCAAGACAAAGACTTTTAACGAGAGTTTGATCCTGGCTCAGGATGAACGCTGGCGGCGTGCCTAACACATGCAAGTCGAGCGAAGCACTTTGCTTAGATTCTTCGGATGAAGAGGATTGTGACTGAGCGGCGGACGGGTGAGTAACGCGTGGGTAACCTGCCTCGTACAGGGGATAACAGTTAGAAATGACTGCTAATACCGCATAAGACCACAGCACCGCATGGTGCGGGGGTAAAAACTCCGGTGGTATGAGATGGACCCGCGTCTGATTAGCTAGTTGGTAAGGTAACGGCTTACCAAGGCGACGATCAGTAGCCGACCTGAGAGGGCGACCGGCCACATTGGGACTGAGACACGGCCCAAACTCCTACGGAGGCAGCAGTGGGGAATATTGCACAATGGGGAAACCCTGATGCAGCGACGCCGCGTGAGCGAAGAAGTATTTCGGTATGTAAAGCTCTATCAGCAGGGAAGAAAATGACGGTACCTGACTAAGAAGCACCGGCTAAATACGTGCCAGCAGCCGCGGTAATACGTATGGTGCAAGCGTTATCCGGATTTACTGGGTGTAAAGGGAGCGTAGACGGATGGGCAAGTCTGATGTGAAAACCCGGGGCTCAACCCCGGGACTGCATTGGAAACTGTTCATCTAGAGTGCTGGAGAGGTAAGTGGAATTCTAGTGTAGCGGTGAAATGCGTAGATATTAGGAGGAACACCAGTGGCGAAGGCGGCTTACTGGACGATAACTGACGTTGAGGCTCGAAAGCGTGGGGAGCAAACAGGATTAGATACCCTGGTAGTCCACGCCGTAAACGATGACTACTAGGTGTCGGGTGGCAAAGCCATTCGGTGCCGCAGCAAACGCAATAAGTAGTCCACCTGGGGAGTACGTTCGCAAGAATGAAACTCAAAGGAATTGACGGGGACCCGCACAAGCGGTGGAGCATGTGGTTTAATTCGAAGCAACGCGAAGAACCTTACCTGCTCTTGACATCCCACTGACCGGACGGTAATGCGTCCTTCCCTTCGGAACAGTGGAGACAGGTGGTGCATGGTTGTCGTCAGCTCGTGTCGTGAGATGTTGGGTTAAGTCCCGCAACGAGCGCAACCCCTATCTTTAGTAGCCAGCAGCCAGGCCGGGCACTCTAGAGAGACTGCCAGGGATAACCCGGAGGAAGGTGGGGATGACGTCAAATCATCATGCCCCTTATGAGCAGGGCTACACACGTGCTACAATGGCGTAAACAAAGGGAAGCGAGACCGCGAGGTGGAGCAAATCCCAAAAATAACGTCTCAGTTCGGATTGTAGTCTGCAACTCGACTACATGAAGCTGGAATCGCTAGTAATCGCGAATCAGAATGTCGCGGTGAATACGTTCCCGGGTCTTGTACACACCGCCCGTCACACCATGGGAGTTGGTAACGCCCGAAGTCAGTGACCCAACCGTAAGGAGGAGCTGCCGAAGGGTGGGACCGATAACTGGGGTGAAGTCGTAACAAGGTAGCCGTATCGGAAGGTGCGGCTGGATCACCTCCTTTCTAAGGAAGAAATAACTTTCGTCTGGAACAATCCAACTAAAACGGAAGAAATAACTTCTTTCGTTGGAACAATCCAACTAAAACGGAAGAAGAAGTAGAGTGAGTCGTTGTCTATTGTTTAGTCATCAAGGATGACAAAAAACTTTTTGGTGGCGATGCGCTCAGGGGACACACCCGTTCCCATCCCGAACACGATGGTTAAGACCTGAGCGGCCGATGGTACTGCACTGGAGACGGTGTGGGAGAGTAGGTGGCCGCCAAATTAATATGGGCTTATAGCTCAGCTGGTTAGAGCGCACGCCTGATAAGCGTGAGGTCGGTGGTTTGAGTCCACTTAAGCCCATATCCAAAGGATAATATGAAAAAAATAATTTAATATGGGGGATTAGCTCAGTTGGGAGAGCGCCTGCCTTGCAAGCAGGAGGTCACGAGTTCAGACTCTCCAGTTCCACTTGAACTACTTCTTGAAGAAGTACAAAATGTGTACCTTGAAAACTGCATACTGAAAGAGAAAATCATTTGATAAGATAAAATATCTAATCAAGACATCCGAGGTAATGTTATTTAACAATTACTATAAAGTTTGAAGAAAACAAACTAAAAATAAATTGGCCTAGAACCAACACATGTAACGCTATACATGTGTGGATAGAAGTTCATTCCCGTGAACAACTATCGTTTGGTTATGCTGATAAGAGCGTATGGTGGATGCCTTGGCACTAAGAGCCGATGAAAGACGTGATAAGCTGCGAAAAGCTTCGGGGAGGGGCAAATACCCATCGATCCGGAGATTTCTGAATGGGGAAACCTAACTGAGCAAACCTCAGTTATCCTGACGCCAATCCATAACGTCAGGAAGGGAACCCGGTGAACTGAAACATCTAAGTAGCCGGAGGAAGAGAAAACAACATGTGATTCCAAAGTAGCGGCGAGCGAAATGGAAGAGCCCAAACCGGGATGTGCATCCCGGGGTTATGGACCGCGGAATTGATTCAACAAGTTTAGCAGAATGGTTTTGGGAAAGCCAGCCAAAGAGGGTGAAAGTCCCGTAAGCGAAAGGCGAGTTGACATGGCGGTATCCAGAGTAGGTCGAGACACGTGGAACCTTGACTGAATATGCGGGGGACCACCCGTAAGGCTAAATACTCCTTAGTGACCGATAGCGCATAGTACTGTGAAGGAAAGGTGAAAAGGACCCCGGGAGGGGAGTGAAAAGAACCTGAAACCATATGTTTACAAGCTGTGGAACATCTTTATATGATGAACCGCGTACTTTTTTGTAGAACGGTCCGGCGAGTTACGCTGGCTGGCGAGGTTAAGCACTGAAGGTGTGGAGCCGAAGGGAAACCAAGTCTGAACAGGGCGAGTTAGTCAGTGTGAGTAGACCCGAAACCGGGTGATCTATCCATGTCCAGGTTGAAGTTGCCGTAAAAGGCAATGGAGGACCGAACCCACAGTCTTGCGGAGGTAGAGCACTGAATATCCTAGGGGGCGTCAAAGCTTACCGAAGATTATCAAACTCCGAATGCCGTAAAGATGATGATTGGGAGTCAGACTGCACGAGATAAGTTGGGTAGTCAAAGGGAAACAGCCCAGACCTCCAGCTAAGGTCCCAAAGTGAGTGTTAAGTGGAAAAGGATGTGGGATTTCGAAGACAACTAGGATGTTGGCTCAGAAGCAGCCATTCATTCAAAGAGTGCGTAATAGCTCACTAGTCGAGAGGTCCTGCGCCGAAAATGTCCGGGGCTAAACACTACACCGAAGCTGAGGAATGACAATGTCATTGGTAGAGGAGCATTCTTAACTGCGACGAAGCAGTACCGGAAGGAGCTGTGGAGTTTCAGGAAGAGAGAATGCCGGAATGAGTAGCGAGAAAAAGGTGAGAATCCTTTTGGCCGAATATCCAAGGTTTCCAGGGTAAAGCTGATCTGCCCTGGGTAAGTCGGGACCTAAGGCGAGGTCGAAAGACGTAGTCGATGGACAACAGGTTGAAATTCCTGTACTGCAATGTATCAGAAATGTGGGGACACAGACAGAGAGCCGGAGCCGGGAATGGAGAAACCGGTGCAAGCGAGGTAGGAGAACAGCAGGCAAATCCGCTGTTCAATTTGAAGACGTGACGCGGAGCGAAATTAAAGTAGCGAAGCCGGTGAGCTGGCTGTCAGGAAAAGCCGCTATTGTGTACATTGTACCCGTACCGTAAACCGACACAGGTGGATGAGGAGAGAATCCTAAGGCCGACGGAAGAAGCATTGTTAAGGAACTCGGCAAAATGGCCCCGTAACTTCGGGGATAAGGGGTGCCTACGAAGGTAGGCCGCAGAGAATTGGCCCAAGCAACTGTTTAGCAAAACACAGGTCTATGCGAAACCGTAAGGTGATGTATATGGGCTGACGCCTGCCCGGTGCTGGAAGGTTAAGGGGAGAGGTTAGACATGAGTCGAAGCCTTGAACTTAAGCCCCAGTAAACGGCGGCCGTAACTATAACGGTCCTAAGGTAGCGAAATTCCTTGTCGGGTAAGTTCCGACCCGCACGAAAGGCGTAATGATTTGAGCGCTGTCTCGACAATGCACCCGGTGAAATTGAAGTACCAGTGAAGATGCTGGTTACCTGCGCCAGGACGGAAAGACCCCATGGAGCTTTACTCTAGCTTGATACTGGGATTCGATATTGCATGTACAGGATAGGTGGGAGACTAGGAGACATGAACGCCAGTTTGTGTGGAGTCGCCCTTGGGATACCACCCTTGCAGTATTGGGTTTCTAACCATGCAGCCGTGATCCGGCTGGTGGACAATGTCAGGTGGGGAGTTTGACTGGGGCGGTCGCCTCCGAAAGGGTATCGGAGGCGCCCAAAGGTTCCCTCAGAATGGTCGGAAACCATTCGAAGAGTGCAAAGGCAGAAGGGAGCTTGACTGTGACACCGACGGGTGGAGCAGGTACGAAAGTAGGGCTTAGTGATCCGGTGGTATTAAGTGGGAATGCCATCGCTCAACGGATAAAAGCTACCCTGGGGATAACAGGCTTATCACTCCCAAGAGTTCACATCGACGGAGTGGTTTGGCACCTCGATGTCGGCTCATCGCATCCTGGGGCTGTAGTAGGTCCCAAGGGTTGGGCTGTTCGCCCATTAAAGCGGTACGCGAGCTGGGTTCAGAACGTCGTGAGACAGTTCGGTCCCTATCCGGCGTGGGCGTAGGATATCTGAGAGGAGCTGTCCTTAGTACGAGAGGACCGGGATGGACTGACCTCTGGTGTACCTGTTGCACTACCAAGTGCATGGCAGGGTAGCCAAGTTTGGAAGGGATAAACGCTGAAGGCATCTAAGCGTGAAGCCCCCCTCAAGATGAGATTTCCCATAACGTCAAGTTAGTAAGACCCCTTGAAGACGACGAGGTAGATAGGGGCAGAGGTGGAAGTGTGGCAACACATGGAGCTGACTGTTACTAATAGGTCGAGGGCATAACCAAAGACGGAGATAGGCAATGGATGAAAAAGATTCTTTGTATGTAGTTTTGCAGGGTATAACCTGAATTAAAAAGTGGCCCAGTGGCTCAGTTGGTTAGAGCGCCGCCCTGTCACGGCGGAGGTCGAGAGTTCGAGTCTCTTCTGGGTCGTTATGTGGGGTCATAGCTCAGCTGGGAGAGCATCTGCCTTACAAGCAGAGGGTCATAGGTTCGAGCCCTATAGGCCCCCTTTAAAAAAATAAAAATGGATGGATTCCTCGAGTGGCCAAAGGGGACAGACTGTAAATCTGCTGCAAATTGCTTCGGTGGTTCGAATCCACCTCCATCCATTTAATTATACTTCTGAATATACATTATAAAGAAGTAAACACGCCGATGTGGCTCAATTAGAGCAGCTGATTTGTAATCAGCAGGTTATCGGTTCGAGTCCGATCATCGGCTTTGATCTCAATAGGGATAATTAATTTCATATCGCGGGATGGAGCAGTCTGGAAGCTCGTCGGGCTCATAACCCGAAGGTCGCAGGTTCAAATCCTGCTGGTTCCCGGCTCTGGGCATTTTCCTTTAATTAAAAGAATATAATTGAATAAGGGCGTATAAGCCCAGATAGACTCAGTTGGTTCGAATCCCCGCACGCAGAGGACTGAAAATCCCTCGTGTCGCTGGTTCGATTTTATTCTGCGGAAACGCTTAAATATGTTTCCAGACATAGAGTGGAAGCGGCTTTTTATAAATATCGAATTAAATGGTATGGATGGACTTCAGCTCGGAGAAAAGTTACGGGAATTAAATCCTAAAATAGTTCTTGTATTTTTTATAGAACATACAGAATATATATTGGAGGCACTTCGGATAAAAGCGGATGGTTATATGATCAGGCCGTATACTATGGAAGATTTAACATGGACTATGGGAAATGCAAAACTTCTCAGTCGGCGACAGAAGAAGCCGGCATATATTAGGACATTTGGCCGATTCGACTTATTTATTAATGGAGAACTTGTGATATTTTCCAATAAAAAGGCAAAAGAACTGCTTGCGTTATGTGTGGACAATAAAGGCGGAGTTGTGACAATGGAAGAAGCCGTTGACAAACTCTGGGAGAATCGTTTGTACGATGAAAAGGTAAAAAATCTGTATCGCAGGGCGGTTATGGATTTGAATAAGATATTCAGTACATATGGGATTAAAGATGTATTTGTTAAGAAACGGGCTGCCTGTTGGATTAATTATGCCAATGTGGACTGTGATTATTATATGTGGATAGAAGAAAATATATTATCCGGTACAGGGAAAAGTGTTAGAAGCGGCATTGATACCCGGGGGGTATATGACGGAGTATTCATGGGCTGAAGAAACAAATGCCCGAATCAACAGGTATAAATTCAGGGAAGATAACTAAAAACAGAGAAAAAGTAAAACCGATTTATTGTAGAAATTATTAAAATTTCGACAATAGATCGGTTTTTCACATATAGTGGATTATTAATGCGGAAAATGTGAAAAAGTAAAAAAAATATAATAGCTTGAAAAAGGAGAAAATGGCAAGTTATTCACACTTTGTTAACGTATGATTTTATATGCTGTTGAAAAGATGGAGCTATTTTGCATTATTTAGAAAAAATATGTAAGGGGAGTGATGAATTTAGTGAAATGATGTCAAATACTCCATTGATTTTATATAGATTGATGCAGGGTTAATAGGAATATAAATAATTCTGTAAATAAGCAAGAAAGGAAAGATAGTGACTATGAGGAAAAAGAAAAATAGTAAACTGCGTTCAGCGCTGGCGATTTTTTCTTGCCGGGGCTATGGTGCTCGGAATGATACCCGGTGGTATGGGACAAGTCTATGCCTCAGATTCGACTCCGACTCCGGCGGTAGCGTTTGATGAAACCTCTGTGTCAGATCCGTCTACTGTGGATACTTGGAATCAGGTTGTAAAAGATTCGACAGAAAACATCGGACGTATCTGGACAGATAAAACAGTACTCACAGAGGATATTCAGCTTGAGGGCGGAAGCAGACCAAGTGTCAAAAAAGGCGATTCTGATTTCTTAGTTGTATTATCGGCATTGTCATCTACATCGAATACAGTAAAGACGGTTAGCAGACCGTTGGATATCGTACTGGTAGTAGACACGTCAGGTTCTATGGAAAATTCACCGCATATGGGAACTAGGCCTGAGAGTGAGCGATATCGATATGAAGAGATATATGCAGGAAATCTTAGTGAAACAGAAGATCAAGAATATTACACAAAGGATGGAGGCAAAATTACTTCTGAAGGTCAAAAAATTCTGTTTTGGTGGGAATTTACGCACTGGGAATTAAATGGACAAACGGTCGAGCCGAAGATATCCGCAGAAGATTCCAATCCAAATCACATCCAATTTTACGAGAGAAGAGATTTGGGAACAAATATTACGAAGCTGCAAGCTCTGCAAAATGCAGTAAATAACTTTGTGGAACAAACAGCTAAAATGAATGATTCCATTGATGATATAAAATTACAGCATCGAGTTTCCCTTGTAAAATTTGCAAGTGATGAAAGTGACAACATTGGAAATGATTTTATAAATAACAATTATAATCGTTCACAAATTGTAACGGAATTAAAGTCTTACACAACGAAAAATATTTCGGACTTGACCTCAACAGTGAATAGTCTGATTGCAGCAGGAGCAACTCGCGCAGATTTTGGATTGAATCAGGCGCAGAGAGCATTTCAGCTTGAGGAACCAGAGAAGGGGCGCAGAAAGTTGTCGTTTTCTTCACAGATGGTCAGCCGACGTCGAATAGTGACTGGAGTAACAGTGTTGCAGCTGCCGCCATTACGAACGCAAAAGAGTTGAAGGATGCGAATGCTTTGATCTACAGTATCGGCGTGTTCCGGGATGCGAATCCGAACGATACAAATACAAGCGCTGGTAACTTTAACGGATATATGCATGCGGTTTCTAGCAACTATCCGGATGCGACTGCTACAAGCAGTACACGACCTAATCGCTATTCTTGTACATTAGGAAAACGCACAGATAATTCTGATTATTATAAAGCGGCAACGGATGCAGATGAATTGAATAATATATTTAATGAGATTTCATCGGATTTGGAAACAGGATTTGGTTTTCCGACAGAGACAGAAGGGTATGATCCGGGTAAGGTAGGATATATTACATTTACCGATCAGCTCGGCGAATATATGCAGGTGGATGAATTTAAGAGTTTGGTCTTTGCAGATCAGATATTCGATCCGGTAGGAGAACCGGTTACTGAAAACGGTGTTACTACATATAAATATGAAGGAAGTGCAACAGGAGATACAGAACTTTATCCGAACGGTAATGTAAAAGATATTATCGTTCAGGTGAAGAAAGGGGCAGACCTGAAAACCGGTGATACAGTTACAGTACAGATTCCGGCAGGTTTGATCCCGCTTCGTCACTTTACGTTAGATACAGACAGTGACGGAAATAAAACGATGGATATACAGGAGGCATATCCGCTCCGTATCTTCTATGGTGTCAGCATCAAGCCGGAGGTCCGGGAAAGAATTGCCGACGGACTAAACCCGAATGATGCAGATGACGAGGCGCTTCAGCAATATCTGAACGCTCATAATGAGAATGGAGTTCCGTATTTCTATTCAAACTATTATAACGGACAATACATAGATCCGAATGGAAAGACATTGGGCAATACGACTGCTTCTTTCCAACCGGCAAAGAAAAATACATTTTATTATTTTACAGAAGATACTCCGATTTATACAGATAAAGATTGTACAATGGCAGTAAAGAACGAGCCGAGTGCGGATCAGACGTATTATTATAAGAGACCGTATGTGCAGTTAAACGGAGGTCAGGTTGAAGAAATCGACGGCAAGGTAGCCTTTACGGGATCAAACTTCCAGCAGGCAAGTGCGAACTTCGGTATAAATGACAAGGGAGAATACTTTATCAAGTCCGGTTCTGCACGATTGACAAGAATCGATGCGTTGATAGATGATAAAACAGAGAACATAACAAATACGGCGGATGTAGTGATCGATCCGATTTGGGATAATATCAATAATCCCGATTACTTAAATGTTTATCTGGGAAATAACGGAAGGCTTGCGCTTGAGCTTCCGGGCGCTCTTGCAATCAGCAAAGATGCCCGCGTGGCAGCGAATAAAAATCTGAATGCGGATGAAATATTAAAAGATAAAAAGTTCACATTTGAGATCAGTATTCCGTCTATGAAGGGAAAAACAGTCAAAGCGGAAGTACGAAATGCGCAAAATGAAATTCAGGGAAAAGCATTTGAACTGGAATTTGATAAGACCGGAGCTGCCAAGTATCAGATTAAAGATGACGAAACGCTGTATATTCATGGATTGGATAAAGATGCGCAATATACCGTAACCGAAAAAGAACTGCCGAAAGGATTTGAACTGACGGCAGTTGATAAAAAGGCGGACGCAAAAGAGGCGGCTGGAACGATCGTTTCAGGAAAATCTGTAAAACATGTGTTTGAAAATACATATGACGTAGATGAAATCACGCTTGCCGAAACTGATTTCGCAAGTTATGAGAAACAGTTTGACCGGTGGGATATTGCAGATAAGTTCCGAATCGAATTGATTCCGACAACAGAAGGAGCTCCGCTTCCGAATGGAGCTGCTGATGGTAAAAAGGTGTTGAGGTAACAGAAAAAAATTCATCAGGAAACTTCGGAGAGATCACATTTTCTCATCCCGGAGTATATGAATATGAAATTCAGGAGAAACAGCCGGCAAGTGCAATACCGGGAGTTATATATTCTCTGGCATCCTATACATATCGGGTAACGGTGACCGATAATGGAGACGGAACATTATCCGCTGTGGCAGAAATGGAAAAAACGGCTAATGACGACGGGGCGTCAGTAGGAAATACGCCGATTCCGGTTGAGAATAAAACAGCGGTATTTGTAAATGATTTCCATGCAGATTCCGCAACGACATCTATACTTGCAAAAAAAAGTGTATGCAGATGAAAGCGGAGCGAATCCGTTGAAAAACGGAATGTTTGAATTTAAACTCAAAGCGACCGGAGACAACGCAGAGCAGAGGCGCCAATGCCGACCGGAGAGAAGGATGAAAATGGTTATATCCATGTAGTCAACGTCGGAACAGGAATTACATTCGGTAACATGGTGTTTACAGAGGAGAATGTCAGTGATACACCGTGGACGTATGAAATTGCAGAAGTGATTCCGGAAACTGCGGTTAATAATGGAGACGGAACTTATACTTTAAACGGTATAACTTATAAGGCACAAACATATTCCGTATCTATTATGGCAAAGGCACAAGGTTCAGGCGAGGATGCGTATATTGTCATAGAAAAGACATACAGCAAAGCAGATGGAGCAGTTGCTGAAGATCAGGTTGTATTCAACAACAGTTATGAACCGAAGCCTATAGTACTTCCGGGTGAGGGAGAATCAGCGGTACAGGGAAGAAAAACTTTAGTCGGACGCGATTCTCTTGTGGATGAAGAGTTCTCCTTTACATTGAGTGCTGCAAATACCGCAGCAAGAACCGGTCTTAAAGAAAATTTCATTATCTTCAATGGAGATACGGCTCAGGATACGATGCAAAAAACGGTGAACGGACTGACGAATAATCAGGCTGCAACATTTGATTTTGACAGTATCGAGTTCAAACGTCCGGGAACATATGTATTTAGTGTAGTAGAAAATGCCCCGGAAAACGGAAACGGAATGGTATATGACCGACATACAGCAAGAGTACGGGTTATTGTGACAGATGAGAACGGAGAATTAAAGGCAGAAACAGCTTACTATAACGGTGAAGGCGTAGATACTGATGCGGCTGCATTTGTCAATCTGTATACAGCGTCTGCAACTTACGGAACAGGCGCGGAACTGATTGTAGAAAAGACGTTATCCGGCCGTGCTCTGAAAGCGGGCGAATTTACATTTAAAATCGAGGCGGCAGACAGTGATACTGTAAATGCTGAGACAGCGGATGCTAAATTGTCAGATTCTGACAGAGAATTTACAAACACATCAGGAGCGGCAGACGGTGTTGCATCTCGGATCTTTGACAAATTGTCAGGGGTGACCTTTACACAGGATGATGCAGGAAAGACGTTCAGCTACGTTCTTTCAGAGGCAGCAGGAAATTTACCGGGAGTTACATACTCAAAGGACACATATCGCTTTGATATTACGGTAGTAGATAACGGCGACGGAACGATGCATACAGAAACGAAAGTTACAATGCAGGGAGATGGTGTGACAGCAGAAGCTCATCATGATAGTTCAGACGGAAGAGATACGATAGTAGCAGGTTTTACGAACGGATATCATGCAGACAGCGTGGAAGTAGACTTCACAGAAGCGGCAGCATTGTTCCACAAACGACTGGTTGGACGCGACTGGAAAGAAGATGATTCGTTTACATTCAATCTTACGGCAGAAGATGGAACTCCAATGCCGAAAGATACGGAAGGCAATGATGTAACAAGCGTTACTGTATCACAGAAAGGCGGAACGGAAGATGGTACGGATGTACCGTTTGGATTCGGAAAGGTCACATATGATACAGTCGGAAAGTATTCCTACACTGTTACAGAAGAGAATGCAGGACAAACCATTAACGGAGTGACTTATAGTAAGAATGAGGCAAAAATAATAGTTGATGTTTCTGATCCGGGAAATGGGCAGTTGACCGCAAATATACAGTCCTATAGTACGATATTTATTAATGAATACGGCGCTTCTCTGAACCTCGGAGCGGCAGGCGGACTTGCAATTACAAAAACAGTGACAGGTCATGCATTAGCGAAAGAGCAGTTTGAATTTAAGGTAAAAGCGGTTAAGACAGACACTGCTACAGCAGATGAAGCGGCAGAACTCTTTGGATTTAAAGAGGGGAGAGACAGAGGTTACATTTAAGAACAACGAAGCGGCGGCAGATGGACAAACTGTAACCATGTTAAAACAGATACGAACTTTACGTTGAAGAATCTGGGTAAAGTATACAAATATGAAGTATCGGAAATGAATGATAAGAAACCGGGATATACATACGATGATACTGTTTATACAGTAGAATTATGGGTAACAGATGATGGAGACGGAACATTAACGCTTCATACAAAGGTGACAGATGAAAAGGCAGTGTCATAAGCGAAGAGACAAGCAATGAAACAGATCAAAAGCAGACTGTTCTCGCATTCAACAACAGCTATGCCGGAAGCGGTGTTCTTGACGGATCAGCAAATCTTGCAGGAACAAAGAAGATGGATGGTCCATGGGAAGCAACCGACAAAGATTTATCTGGCTTCCGGTTCACTATCACGGGCGGTGACGAAGCAACGAATGCGGCAATTACAGCAGGCACAGTTGTATTACCGCAGAGTGTAACGGCAACTTCTGATGCAGACGGCAACTTCAACTTTGGAGATATTACCTTTAATGAGAAGGGAACTTACAAATTCACAGTCAGTGAAGTTGTACCGGCAGAGGGAGACAAGATTCCGGGAGTTGCCTATAATGCAGAGACGGTTACGATTATCGTTAATGTTACGGATAATGATGACGGAACATTAACAGCGGCGCTGGCAGAAGGATCACAGGAATTAATATTTACGAATACTTATGCAACAACGCAGGATGCAACATTTACGCCATCCGTAGTGAAGGAGGTAAAGGGGCTTAATGCGAAAGAGATCTTTACATTCAAGCTGAGCGCAGCCGATGAAGTAACGAAGGCGGCGATTGACAGTGGAACACTGACCGGAATTGGAACGACGGCAGATCTATACAGCTCAGAGAAAACGACAACTAAACTGATTCCAAAGGATGGAACAGAGCAAGTAGACTTTAATGCGCTGACATTTAAGAAAGCCGGAACTTATAAGTTTACCGTTCAAGAGACCAATGCAAATGCACCGACAGGATGGACGTATGATTCTCATACATATGAGATTATTATTAAAGTAACAGACCAGGATTCTGTATTGAAGGCAACACAAGAGATCAATGCTGACGGGGTGACCAATTCACAAATCTTCATCAATAAATTTGAAGCATCGACAACTTACGGTGATGAAGGCGGACTGAATGTTACAAAGACATTGAATGGACGTACACTTGCAGCAGATATGTTTGATTTCACAATTACCGGTGAAGCAACTGACAGTGTAACTGCAGAAGAAGCAGAAGCAAAACTTGCAGAGACTGATAAGAGCTTTAAGAATACTGCACCAGGCAAAGACGATGTCGCGGTGATGAGTAAGCTTAGTGACGTGAAGTTTGATGAAACAGACATTGGTAAGACATATCAATACTCCGTTCGCGAGGCAGCAGGCACCGATACAAAGTATACGTATGATCAAGTATCAGCGACCGTTGCAATTACGGTACAGGAGAAAGACGGAGAGCTGTATACGGTAACAACCGTAACCAAGGGAGACGATAGTAAGGAATATAGTTCGGCAGAAAGTAAAGCTACAGCAGTAGCGCCGTTCGTAAACAGCTATACACCGGATATCGTAACCATTGAGCCGGGAGCATTTGCCGGAAAGGTAACGAAAGTTCTGAAAGGAAACCGTGACACAGGTTTAGCGGCAGGTGAATTCAATTTCCAAATGAAGATTACACCGGCAGATGATACAAGCAGCATGGACAATGTTGTACTTCCGGAGGGAGCAGTTGGAGATACAATCACATCGGCAAACGCGGCAGACGGTTCTGTAAGCTTCGGAAATATTCAGTTCAAAGCGGCAGGAAACTATCATGTAGAGATTACGGAAGTAGTTCCGGAATATGCTGATCCGAATATGACGTATGACAAGCATACCTTTAGCTATGACATTGCAGTGACTTATAATGCGGCGGAGGGAACGTTGTCAGCGAAAGTCGCGGATGGAAGTCAAGCAGGAAGCGCGACATTTACTAATATTTACGAGGCGGAAGACACGAAGGATGTTATTAACACAGAAGAGCCGGCCACGTCCGTAAATGGCAAGATTGTCGGTGTCGGCGATCAGTTGACTTATACTATCGACTGGGTAAATAATGCAGTAGATGAAACAGGCGCTCCTGCGAAAGCGGAGGTGAAGATCACAGATATTGTACCGAAAGGTACGGAATATGTAAGCGCAGATACGAATGGAGTTTATGAAGAGACTTCAAAGACAATCACCTGGACGCTTGGCGAGCAGGAAGCAGGAGCTTTCGGAACGGTAAGCTTTGTAGTAAAAGTGCTTGACAGCGCAGGCGGAACAGCGGTAGAAAATACGGCAGAGATTACCATTGGAGACAACGATCCAAATCAGACCAATACAGTTACCACGAACGTTCCGGGCAAAGATTCTGTAGTAGAAGGCGACGGAGAATTACAGGTCGGCAAGGTTTTGACCTATACCATTTCCTATAAGAACCCGGAAATTGAAGCGGCGACAGTTATCATTACAGACAGCATTCCGGAAGGTCTTGATTATGTAGACGACAGCGCGGGCGAATATGCATCGTATAACGCAGAGACACGTATGCTGACATGGAAGATTGCAGATGTTCAGCCAGGAGCAGACGGAACGGTTACATTTGATGCTAGAGTAAATGAAAGCGCCGAGACAGTAGTTGAGAACAAAGCGACGATCCAGATCGGCGAAAATGGACCTGAATATGAGACGGATACCGATCGGAAAGAGATTTCGAAAGATGGAAATCTTTCCATCAGTAAAACCATCGTACTGACAGAAGGTCAGGGCACAGGGATCGACAAAGAGAAAGAGTTTACATTTATAGTAGCGCTTAAGGATGCCAAAGGTACGGCATTGACGAAAGAATATGCTTACGCCGTAACAGGCGAAAGCGGAGAGGAAATCAAGAAAGGTAATGCTGCAGACGGTACCGAGATTTCCTTCCAGCATGGACAGAAGGCAGTGATTACCGGACTTCCGGCTGGCGCGCAGTATACGGTAACTGAAAAGAAGTTGACGGATACACCACAACTGTAAACGGAAACGCCGGCAATGCGGCAAGCGGTACGATTACTTCAAATACAACTGCAGAAGCAAACTTTACGAATACGTACAGCGTGGCAGGAAGTCTTAGCGGAAGCGAAGCGCTTAAAGTGACGAAGGAACTGACAGGAAGAAAATGGCTTGATACAGATACGTTTAGCTATACGTTGACGGCAGCGGATGAAGCGACAGTGGAAGCCATTGAGAATGGATTTATCACGCTTCCGGAAAATGCAGGCGGACTTGAGATTACAAAAGCATCTGCAGGACATCAGGCGGCATTTGGAGATATCCAATTTACGATCGCCGGAACGTTCAAGTTCAATGTTACGGAGCAGCCAAGCGGTATCGCCGGTATTACGGACGATCAGGAAGCGGAAAGAACTGTGGTTGTGAAAGTGACAGACAAGAAAAACGGAACGCTCGAAGCAGCCGTTGTCGAAGGCGAGAGTGAGAATCTGACCTTTATCAATACATATGGCGCAGGCACAGGAGACGAGGATATCGCGGCGAAGATCGAGGCGTCGAAGAAACTGACCGGACGTGATATGAAGGCGAATGAGTTCCGATTTGAAATTGTGACAAGAGCGGCAGAAAATCCGGAAGGATTCAAGGAAACTTTCGCAGCGGCAGGAACGAATACAGAAGCTGCGGAAGGAGCGGAAGGAGCAGTAAAATTTGCAGGAAATGACGGCGCTCTGACGTATACGACGGAGTCGCTTGATCAGGCAGTAAAAGACGGATATGCCGTAAAATCTGAAAATGATGACGGTTCGGATGTATGGACGGTCAGCTATACCGCAAGAGAGATAACAGACAAACTTCCGGGCGGAGTAACCGCAGTAGAAGGAAAGACGTCTTTCGACTTTACGGTCGTAGTGACAGATCGTACAGATGGAACATTAACTGCACAAGTACAGCTTCCGGAAGGCGGTATTGTATTTGAAAATGCTTATACTGCCGAAGACACAGAGGTCAATACAGATCCTGCGGACGCAAAATCATACTTTAATAAAGTGCTGACAGGGCGCGGTTGGTTAGGAACAGACGAGTTTACATTTACCATTACGCCGCAGGATGGCGCGCCGGCGGCGGAAGACGCGGCGGCAGACGGTACGAAAAACAGTAACAGTAACGTCTGACAGTGCAAAAGCAGGAGAAGCTGTTCTGTTTGGTTTCGGAAAGATCCGGTTTACAGATGAGGATATGAACGGAGCTGCCGCAGGACAGGATGGAACAAGGACGAAAGAATTCCGTTACACAGTGAAAGAAAATCCGCTTCCGGATGGAAAGATGACGGGAGTGACGATCGACGGACATGAGGCGACATTGAAGATCACAGTATCGGATAACCTGGAAGGTAAATTGGAAGTAACAAACATCGCCTCCGAAAACGGAACATTTACAAATGAGTACAAATCCCAGCTTGATTATGCGGCGGCAGGAGGACTGCAGATCACGAAGGCGCTGAACGGAAGAGATATGGAAAAAGATCAGTTCACCTTTACAGTGACGCCGAAAGCGACGGAAGGAAGCACGACTGCGGAAGAAGCGGCGGAAAAATTCGGACTTGCGAATGCGGCAAATACATATAAGAATGAAGCCGCAGAAGCAGGCGCAGTGACGACGATCAACGTACTCGACGGAAAGAACGTTACATTTACGCAGGCAGACGCAGGCAAGACGTTTACCTATGAAGCGGCGGAGACGGCGGGAACAAATACAGCTTATACGTATGATACAGATGTAAGAACCGTAACAGTCAAAGTAAAAGATAATAACAATTCGACGCTGACGGTAACGACACGGGTTACGAAAGTAAAAGACGGTCAGGAAGTGATCGTGGACGAGCAGGAAGTAACAACAGGAGAAGTCGGTCAGAAAAAAGCGACTATATCGTTTGTAAATACATACAACGACGAACCGGTCGAGCTTGGCGGAGAAGGAAGCGTGAAGATCAACGCGACAAAGACGCTGGCAAACAGACCGCTGACAGACGGAGAATTTACGTTTAGAATATTTGATAAAAAAGGAAATCCGGTTGTCGGCAAAGACGCCGAGGCGACAGGTACGAACGCGGCGGACGGAAGCATTACGTTTGCTCCGGTAAGCTACGATACAGACAGACTAATGGCAGATGTGAAAGCAGGAATCGCATCCGTAGACAAAAAGTCTCAGGCTCCGGCATATGTCTACACATATGACTATACGGTGACGGAAGACAACCCGTCCGGCGGAGTGACAGGTATTGCGACGACATTTGCGATCCAGGTGATCGTTACAGACCGCGGCGACGGAACGCTGGCGATCGAAGTGAAATATCCTGACGGAAAAGATTCGCTTCCGTTTGAGAATGTATACGGCAAGTCTGCAAATGCAGAGATCGCGCTGAACGGAAAGAAAGTATATGAGAAAGAATCCGTCAACGCGCCGGATATAGCAGGAAAGTATACATTTACGATCACAGGAACAGATGAACTTGGAAATCCTGCGCCGATGCCTGTAAAGACGGCAAAGTCGTGACAGAGACGACGAACGATGCGGCAGGAAATATCGATTTCGGAAAACTTGTCTATACGATGGAAAATGTATTTGGTTCAGCGGAAAGTCAGGATGAGCAGACAAATGCAAATCAGGATGTGGAAGCAGGAGAAGACCCGGCGGATACAAATCAGAATGCGGAAGCAGGACAAGACCCGGCGGCAGCCGATACAGCGGAAGATAAGACGGCGGCAGAAGATGCGGCAGACGCGGCAGAAAACGCGGCGTCAGAAGAAACGGCGGGAGACGGAACAGAAGGAACGAAAGCGCCGGAAACAGATGAAACAGACATTGAAGCAAACGGCGGATCGAACGCCGGATCAAGCGGAGAAGATCAGGACAAAGAAGCGGCAGGAGCGGCTTCGGCGGACGGCGGAAACGTCGTTGATCAAGCCGGAACAATGAACGCGCAAGAAGCAGGTCAGGCGAACAGATTCAGCGAGCCTCGGACAAAAGTTTATACTTATAGAGTGACAGAGTCCGGCAGCATGGCGGGCGTGACGAACGATTTGGCGGCTGCGGAAGGAAAGACGTTTACAGTAACCGTGACAGACAACGGCGACGGAACGATCAGCGCCGTTTCCTCATGGCAGAATGATTTCGCATTTGAGTTTACAAACACATACCGTGTAAATCCGACAGATTACAGTGTGAATGAACATATCAGCATCAAAAAAGAGCTGACTGGACGTGATCTGCACGAGGGAGAATTTACATTTGAACTCATCGATGAGTCCGGAAATGTTGTGGCTTCGGCAGTGAATGAGGCGGACGGAACGGTTCGTTTCGGAGCTCTGCATTACACAGAAGCAGGCACATACAATTATGTGATCCGCGAGGTGGAAGGTACAGCCGGAGGCGTACAATACGATTCGGCAGAGCATACGGTGACTGTCATTGTGACAGATAACGGCGACGGTACATTGAGCGCGAAAGCAGAGACGAAGAGCGGAGAAGATATGAACGGCATCGTATTCCGAAATATCTACGAAGCTCGTCCGGCGTCGGTAACGCTCGGAGCTTCCAAGACTTATAAGGGAGCGGAGCTGAAAGACAAACAGTTTACGTTCGTGCTCAAAGACAAGGATGGAAACGTTGTGTTTGAAGCGAAGAACGGCGCAGACGGACAGGTTATGTTTGAGACGCTGATCTATGACCGGGCGGGCGTATATGAATACACAATTTCTGAGAAAAATGATGGGCAGAAAAATGTAACATACGACGAAACCGTATACAATGTAACGATTACGGTTACAGACAACGGAAAAGGCAATTTGATCGCAGAGGCGGTATACGGAGACGGCAGGACGCCGCAATTCGTTAATACATATGTGAAACCCCAAAATCCGGTGAAACCGGAACAGCCGACCCCGACTGTAAAACCACAGAATCCGGGAGCGGTGCAGACCGGAGATCATAATTCGTTTGCGGGAACGCTGGGAATGGCGGCGCTTGCTTTAGCGGTGGCAGCAGGTGTTATGATCAGAAGAAAGAAAAAATCATAAAATAACGTGATTTTGGAAATGAGAGCAGCGGCAGAGGATGCCGCTGCTTTTTTGTATATAGCCATAGTCAATCATAAAGCTCTGTGTTAGAATAAAGCAGTGATATGACGATGTAAAGAAACAAGAGAAAAGAACCGATGTACAGAGGACAGGGTGACCGGAGGGATATGATGGAGCATTTATATAGAAAATTAAAGGAATATGCGAACACGGGTTATTATCCGTTTCATATGCCGGGGCATAAAAGGAATACTGCGCTGATTGGATCAGAACTTCCATATGAACTGGATATCACAGAAATCGACGGATTTGACGATCTTCATCATTCGGAGGGGATACTGAAGGAACTGCAGGAGTATGCGGCGTGCGTATATCATGCGGAGGAAACGCATTACCTTGTGAACGGGAGCACAGTCGGGCTGCTGAGTGCGGTTATGGGAAGCACAAACTCGGGAGATTGTATTTTAATGGCAAGAAACTGTCATAAATCGGTCTATAACGCAGTCTTTATGAACCAACTTCATCCGATTTATATTTATCCTGAAAACGGAGCAATAAATCCCGGTGAAGTTAAGCGGATTCTTGAGGAAAATCCGAATGTGAAGATTGTTGTCATTACATCTCCGACGTATGAAGGCGTTGTTTCGGATGTTGAGCGGATTGCCGGAATTGTTCATGAAAAGGGCATTCCATTGATCATGGATGAGGCGCATGGGGCACATTTCGGGTTCCATCCGTATTTTCCAAAGAACAGTAATACTTTAGGGGCAGATATCGTTATTCATAGTCTGCACAAGACGCTTCCGTCGTTGACTCAGACTGCGCTGCTTCATATGAATGGAGAGCTGGCTAACAGAACGGATATCAGAGAGTACGTCCATATGCTTCAATCGAGCAGTCCGTCATATATACTTATGGCAGGAATAGACGAGTGTGTTCGTTTCGTGGGAGAGAGAAGCTCAGATGTTTTTGACAATTATGTGTAGCGTCTGGAATCTGTAAGAAAGAGAATAAGCAGGCTTTCTGTGTTGAAACTGATTGAGACGGAGAAGTATGACAGGTCGAAGATAGTAACTGCGGTTGGGAATCATGACGATGAAGACATAAATAGGTTTACAGGAAAACAATTATATGACGTTTTGAAAGATAAATATTTACTACAACCGGAGATGGCATCAGGCTCATACGTTGTTTTGATGACTTCGCCGGCAGATACAGACGAAGGGATGGAGCGCCTTGTGTCTGCATTGGAAGAAATTGACGGCGAACTTGCAAAAAGAGATAAGTATGAAAGAAATAATTCTCTGGCGCGATATATAGTGCAGGATTCAGATACATATCAATATATATTGAAGGACAAGAAAGAACGGGATCATCAGAAGAATATATATATCTATAGTCCGAGCGAGACGAAACGACAGCGTTTAAAAAAGGGATGCGAATCTGTTGAATGGAAAATGTGCGGCGGAAAGGTCGCGGCAGAATATGCCTATATTTATCCACCGGGGATCCCGCTGATCGTTCCGGGAGAACGGATCTCAGAGAAAATAGCGGAAGAGATGTCCGAGTATGAAAAAATGGGATTTCGGATTGAGGGAACAAAGGTGAAAGGAAAGATTGAGGTATTGATAAATGGGTAAAATTTATTGTGTGATGGGAAAGAGTTCTTCGGGAAAGGATACTGTTTATAAAAAGTTAAAAGAGCAATATAAAGAGTTTCGTTTGATTGTTCCCTATACGACCCGTCCGATCAGAGAAGGCGAAAAAGACGGCGTCGAATATTATTTTGTGGATCCGGAACAGTTTCGTGCGATGAAGGAGGACGGGAAGGTGATAGAGTCCCGGTCTTATAACACAAAGTGCGGAATATGGACTTATTTTACTGCGGATGACGGGCAGATCGATCTAAGCGCCGCAGATTATCTTTTGATCGGAACGCTCGTGTCATATCAGGCTTTGCGGGAATATTTCGGAGAGGAGGCGATCGTGCCGGTTTATCTCGAAGTGGAAGACGGACTGCGGCTTGCCCGCGCGCTTGAGCGGGAACGCAGACAGGAGAAGCCGAAATATGCGGAGATGTGCCGCCGTTTTCTTGCGGACGAGGAGGACTTTTCGGAAGAAAATCTTATCAAAAGCGGGATTACAGAGCGGTTTGGCAATGAAGATTTCACAGAGTGTCTGAATAAAATACAAAGATATATTGAAGAAATAAGATAGATTTTATCAGTTTTTATGAGATTTCACTCTTTTGTAATACCTTTTAATTTAAAATTGTAGTACAATAGGAGTATGTCTTGAAAGGGAAACGTCTTCTGAGAGGCATTTTGGAAAATTAATTTTAAGAGTGCAGGTGATATGGATGAGTGGTTTTAAAGACGTAGTAGGACATAAGAATATTATTAAGTACATTCAGAACGCAGTGACTGCGGACGCAGTTTCTCATGCGTATATTTTGAATGGCGAGAGAGGTTCAGGGAAGAAGCTGCTTGCGAATTTGTTTGCCATGAGCCTGCAATGTGAAAACCGGGATGAAGACGGCGACGCCTGTGGAAAATGCCGTTCGTGCAGGCAGGCGGCAGGCGGAAATCAGCCGGATATTATCCGGATCATGCATGAGAAACCGAATACGATCGGAGTAGGAGATATCCGTACGCAGGTGAATGACGATATTATGATCCGGCCGTACAGCAGCAAATATAAAATCTATATTATAGCAGATGCGGATATGATGAGCGTGGAGGCGCAGAACGCGCTTTTGAAAACAATCGAAGAACCGCCGGAGTATGCCGTTATCATGCTTCTGACGGAGAATGCGGAGACACTTCTTCCGACGATCCGTTCAAGATGTGTTATGATGAAGCTTCGCAATATTAAAGATCAGCTCGTGAAAAAATATCTCATGGAGCAGTTGGAAGTGCCGGATTATAAAGCAGATGTCTGCGTTGCTTTTGCTCAGGGAAATATGGGGAAGGCGATCATGTTGGCAAACTCCGAATATTTCAATGAGATTAAAGAGGAAGTTGTACATTTGCTGAGAAATATCGACGAGATGACAGTTCCGGATCTGATGGAAGCGGTAAAACGCTGCATGATATATAAGATGGAGATCAGCGATTATCTTGATATGATCGCGATATGGTACAGAGATGTGTTGATCTATAAAGCAACAAGAAGTGTGGATCGGGTCGTGTTTTCCGATCAGATGAAATATATTCGGGAGCGGGCGAAGAAGAGCTCATACGAGGGGATTGAAAATATTCTCGATTCTCTTGAAAAGGCAAAGGCAAGAATGAAAGCGAATGTAAATTTTGAGCTGACGATGGAACTGCTCCTGCTGACGATAAAGGAGAATTGACAAAATGGTAAAAGTAATCGGAGTCAGATTTCGTACTGCCGGGAAAATTTATTTTTTTCTCCCGGACAGTTTGATATTAAGCAAGGCGACAATGTGATCGTGGAAACTGCCCGCGGCGTAGAGTTCGGGCGAGTTGTAAGCGGAGTAAAAAGAAGTTGCCGAAGAAGATGTGATCCAGCCGTTGAAATCAGTGATCAGGATTGCGACTGAGCAGGATCAGAAAGTTGTAAATAAAAAACAAACAGAAAGAAAAAGAGGCGTTTAAGATCTGCCTTGAAAAAATCCGTAAGCATGGACTGGAAATGAAATTAATCGACGTTGAGTACACTTTTGATGGGAATAAGATATTATTTTATTTCACAGCAGACGGAAGAATTGATTTTAGAGAGCTTGTAAAAGATCTTGCCGCAGTATTTCGCACAAGGATCGAACTTCGTCAGATCGGAGTGCGTGACGAGACGAAGATCCGCGGGGGGATCGGTATCTGCGGGCGGCCGCTTTGCTGCAGCACATATTTGACTGAATTTTCCGCTGTGTCGATTAAGATGGCGAAAGAACAGAATCTGTCTCTGAATCCGACGAAGATATCAGGTGTGTGCGGAAGACTCATGTGCTGTCTGACCAACGAGGAGGAGACCTATGAGATGCTTAACAGCCAGCTTCCGTCAGTCGGGGATGCGGTTACGACAAAAGACGGACTTACAGGAGTTGTCCATTCATTGAGCGTTCTGCGCAGATTGGTAAAAGTAATCGTAAATTTGGAAAACGATGAGAAAGAGATCAGAGAATATATGGCGGATGAGCTGAAATTTAAACCGAGACGAAAGAAACAGAAAGTTACAAAAGAAGAGATGAAGCAGCTTGCGGAACTTGAAAAGGAGTAGGTAGCGGCATATGAGCGGACAAAAGAAGGGGAAAGAAGCGGTTCTTTTTCCGGGCGAGCGACTGGATGATCTGCAGCTTAACGGTCTTGAATTGATTCAGGATCCGAAGAAATTCTGTTTTGGCGTAGATGCTGTTTTTCTTTCGGATTTTGTGAAAATAAAGGCGGGGGAGCGGGCTCTTGATCTGGGAACAGGGAACGGGATTATACCGATACTGTTGTCTGAAAAGACGCAGGGACGTCATTTTACAGGTCTGGAGATTCAGCCGGAGATGGCAGAGATGGCTCGAAGAAGTGTAGACTATAACGGTTTAGAAGATAAAGTGGATATTGTGACAGGCGACATCAAAGAGGCGGCGGAAATATTTAAGCCGGCCTTTTTTGATGTGATCACGACAAATCCGCCGTACATGATCGCAGATCACGGACTTCGCAATCCGGCGGACGCCAAGGCGATCGCACGGCATGAGGTGCTTTGTTCACTTGATGATATTTTGCGGGAGAGTATGCGCCTTTTGCAGGATAAGGGAAGATTTTATATGATACACCGTCCATTCAGGCTGACGGAGATTATGATTAAAATGAATTATTATAAAATTGAGCCGAAACGGATTCAGTTTATTTATCCGTATCTTGATAAAGAGCCGACGATGGTAATGATAGAAGGCGTACGCGGGGCAAAGCCGCGTATCACGGTAGAACCGCCGCTTGTGATTTATAAATAAAAAGAAATGAAAAGGTAAAATAAATAAGAATTAAAAAGATATAAAAAGAAATGAAAAAACAAATAAAGAAATAAAAAATAGACAACAAGAAAAGAAAACAGAAAACAAAAGAGACGAAGAGAAAAACAGGAGGGAAAGATGGCAGGAACTCTCTATTTGTGTGCGACGCCCATCGGGAATTTAGAAGATATTACATTTCGAGTTCTTCGAGTGCTTCGGGAGGCAGATCTTATCGCGGCGGAAGACACACGTAACAGCATTAGGCTTTTTGAATTATTTTGAGATTGAAACGCCGATGACGAGCTACCATGAATACAATAAATTTGATAAAGGAAGAGTGCTTATAGAGAAGCTTTTGGAAGGAAAAGATATTGCGCTTATTACAGACGCGGGAACGCCCGGGATCTCCGATCCGGGAGAAGAGCTTGTACGTATGTGTTATGAAGAAGGGATTACGGTTACTGCTGTTCCCGGAGCTTCGGCGTGTGTGTCTGCACTTACGATCTCGGGACTTCCGACAAGAAGATTTGCGTTTGAAGCTTTTCTGCCATCAGATAAAAAAAGAGCGGGAAGCTGTCTTAAGTTGTCTGGAAAAGGAACAGAGGACAATCGTTTTGTATGAAGCTCCGCACCGTCTTATCAAAACATTGAAGATGCTGGGAGAGCGGCTCGGCGACAGGCGGGTAAGCGTATGCCGGGAACTGACAAAACGGCATGAAACTGTGTATAGATCGACTCTTTTGGAAGCGGTTTCTTATTATGAAGAAAATCTTCCGAAAGGGGAGTGCGTTCTTGTAATTGAAGGATTGAGCCGTGAAGAGATCGAGCAGGAAGAGCAAAAGAAGTGGAGTAATCTGTCGATCGAAGAACATATGGAGTATTATCTGTCGCAGGGAATCGATAAAAAAGAAGCGATGAAGAAAACCGCAAAAGATCGAGGAGTGCAGAAAAGAGAAATTTATAACTATCTTGAAAAACTAAAAAGTGGTGAAGGAAACTAAAAAATAACCGATACCGGAGGTTATCCGATATCGGTTATTTTGCCGTCTTTCATAAATACGATCTTTTTGCCTAATGTGCGGGCTTCCAAAGGATCGTTTGTTACATATAAGACGGTAATTTTAAGTTCTTCGTTAATTTCGAGAATATCACAAAGCATCTCTTTTCTTCGTTCAGGATCTTGACGCGCAAAATCTTCGTCTACGAGGAGGACTTTCGGCTGGCAGACAATCGCGCGTCCGAGAGCGACTTTTTGCTTGTCTCTTTCAGAAAGCGCCTTGATCTTCTGCCCCAGAACTCCTGAAATCCCGAGAAGTTTGGCGGCATCGTTTACACGGCTGTCGATAATGTTGCGGGGAAAATCCCTCAGACGCAGACCGAGCGCCATGTTGTCGTAGGCGTTAAAATGCTTGTAAAGCGTATAATTTTGGAACGCCATCGCAAGCCGTCTGTCACGCGGCAAAATATCGTTTAATAATTCATCACTGAGATAAATCTTACCGGAAGTGATATCCTCTAATCCGCCGATCATGCGGAGGATCGTAGATTTTCCGCATCCGCTGGGACCGTGAAGAGTAATGAATTCGCCGTTGTCAACACGAAGACTGACATCATTGACGGAGACGAAACCGTTTGAGTAAATTTTCGATAAGTGTTCTAATGTCACACTTGCCATAAAAAAACACCTCCATGATCACATTATAGTAATATATTAGCATAAAGCGCCTCGGTCTACAATCCTAAACAAAAACCGATGTTCAAATACCGAACCGACGTTCAAGTCTTAAGCCGAGCCATACTCAAATCTTAAATCGGACCGACGTTCAAGTCTTAAGCCGAGCCATACTCAAATCTTAAATCGGACCGACGTTCAAGTCTTAAACCGAACCATATTCAAAGCCTTAAATAAAACCGGCACTTAGATGCTGCTCAGGTTATGCGAGGAGGACGCTTGCGGCAAGTCCCGCGAATGTAGCGATAAGCGCACCGGCGAGCGTGTAGCGGGATTTTTTGATTCCGGCAGTCATAAAGTAAACACTCATCGTATAGAAGATTGTCTCTGTACAAGACAGCGAGATCGATGCGATCATACCAAGACGGGAGTCTGTGCCGAATTGTTTGAAAATATCGAGGAGGAGTCCTGTCGCTGCAGACGAAGAGAACATTTTTACGATAGTAAGCGGAACGAGTTCGCCGGGAAAACCGATCCTTCCGGTAAAGTTTTCAAGCAGACCGGAAATGAAATCAAACCCGGAAGCGCGGAGTATTCCGACGGCCGCCATAAGTCCGATAAGCGTCGGCATGATCCGAACGACTGTAAAAAAAACCGCTTTTTGCTCCTTTGATAAATGTTTCGTAAACATTGACCTTTGCGGACAGACCGTAAACGATGATGCTTAGTATAAGGAACGGAACAATATAGTTTGAAATATAGACGAGAAGCTGCATAATAAACCTTCCTTTACAGAATGTACGGATTATTTGATTATATGTACGGCAGGAAGATCCATTCCTAAAATAAGAAAAAGCAATGTATATTAAGGCCGGATATAACATAGGATGCAGTAAAAAGAAGATTCAGGGGGGTATTATGCCGATATGGAAATGTAACGGCAAAGAGAAAGTAAATAATAATCAAAAGAAACGAATATATTTCAAAATTTTGAATCTTTTGCTCGTTATAATACTTGTATTTTCTGTGGCGTCAGTGGGCGGATGCTCAATGGAGAGTAAGCAGGGAGCAAAAGGTGCGAAAAGCGCAGGAAAAAGGCAAAGTGAAGATGCAAGATTTGAAGAATACACGGCGGAACTATTCTGCAAAGAAGTGTCGGCAAATACAGTGAGTCTGCATTATACGCTTAAAGCGCCGGAAAAATATGGGATTGAAGCAACTGACGCTACATTCGGTCAGTTTGAAAGAGAGCCGGAAGCAGTCAAGGCGGCGGCGGAAAATATGCGTCAGGCTCTTCTTGGATTCAACTATGATGATCTTAACGTACAAAATAAGATTACATATGACATTTTAAATTATCGGTTAAAGCTGATGAAAAAGAGCGCGGATTATACAATGTATGAAGAACCGCTCGGGCTTGTAAGCGGAGTGCAGACACAGCTTCCGGTAGTTTTATCAGAATATCGTTTTTATGATAAGGAAGATGTGGAAGTATATCTGGCGCTTGTAAGACAGACGGAAGAATATTTTGAAGAGATCATGATATTTGAAAAGAAAAAGGCAGAGATGGGTTTGTTCATGCCGGATCAGGCGGTGGAAACAGTGATCGGGCAGTGCCGCGCCTTTTTGGAAATGGGGAACGGAAATTACTTGTATTCGACGTTTGCAGATCGAGTGATGGAATTAAATACATTGACAGAGAAAGAAAAAAGTGACTATATACAGGAAAATGCACTTGCAATATCCGATTATGTGTTTCCTGCGTATGAGCGTATGACGGAGGAACTGGAACAGCTCAAAGGATCGGGTAAAAATGAAAAGGTCTTGTATATTTTCCGAAGGGAAGGAATATTACGAACTTCTTGCCCGGCAGTCAACCGGTTCAAGACGTTCGGTAGAGGAACTAAAAGATTTGACACGCAGACAGATAAACGAAGATCTTACGGCGATGGAGCAAGTGCTCGGTCTGACAACAAAGGAAGCTAAAGGAAGCTGCGGCGGTGATCACAGATAAAAAGGCAGAGCAGATATTGGAACAGTTAAAAGAAGGATCGAAAACTGCGTTTCCGGAACCGCCTCAGACAAAGCTGGAAGTAAAGTATGTTCCGAAGGAAATGGAGGAACATTTAAGTCCTGCGTTTTACATGATACCCGCGATCGATAATTCACAGCAAAACGTGATCTATATTAACAGGGCGCGCATGGGAAACGATATGACGCTTTTTACGACACTTGCTCATGAAGGATATCCGGGACATCTTTATCAGACGATTTATTATGAAAGTACGCATCCTGATCCAATCAGAAGTCTTCTTGATTTCGGCGGATATGTGGAAGGATGGGCGACTTATGCGGAAATGGGCAGTTATTATCTGATGGGGCTTTCCAAAGAGCAGGCGACCCTTTTACAGAAAAACGCCTCTATCATACTGGCGCTTTATGCCCTTGCGGATATCGGAATCCATTATGACGGGTGGAGCGTCGAAGATACGGAAGCATTTTTTAAAAACTACGGGATTACAGATAAAGATGCAGTCGGCGAAATCTATAAGCTGATCCTCGGTTCGCCTGCCAACTATCTGAAATACTATATCGGGTATGTAGAATTCCTTGAATTAAAGAAAATGTGGGTTGACGAGAAAGGAAAAGATTTCTTACAAAAGGAATTTCATTCGGCTGTGCTGAAAATCGGACCTGCGCCGTTTGAAATAGTTGAAGATTATATGTGGAAAATGTAAGAATCAATTCCCTTTCAGTAATCTGTCGATCAGCCTGGAAGCATCGCTTCGTGAAAGCGTTTCCGGATTATAAGAGAGCGCTTCTGCATTGCAAGAGAACGCTTCTGTATTATGAGAAAACGTTTTTTTATTTTTTGTCAGACGTTCAAGAAGAGCAAGCTGTTTTGGTGTGGCAGGCTGAGGCTTCCTGATCTTATATGTAAGCTGCGACGGTTTGAACGTCTTTGGATTGTCAGGTTCAAAATAATGGGAGAGCGTCTGATATAATTTGGCAGTTGCAAGCGCGTCAAAATAAGCGCTGTGGGCTGCCTTATTTTCTATTTTATAATGTTCGCATAAAGCGCTAAGGCTTTTGGATTCTAGTTCGGGATGCACTTTTTTGGCGATTTTTAAAGTATCGATCCCCATTTTTTCAAACGGAAGTCCTTCACGGGCAGCCGTACACTTTGTAAAACTGTAATCAAAGATGATGTTGTGACCTATGAGAATATCTTCTTCGCAAAAATCAATAAAGTCTGTGATAACAGAACGGGCGGGACGAGCAGATGCGACCATATCGTTTGATATACCGGTTAGGCCTGTGATGGCGGGCGAAATGAGTTCCTGCGGTTTGATAAATTCCATAAAGCGTTCGCTGACTTTTCCGTCTCTGACTTTTAAAGCGCCTATTTCTATAATTTCATTGTTCATCGGATCTAACCCTGTTGTTTCAAGATCGAAGGCGATATAAGATTTTAACATTATAGTTCGTACTCCTTTTCGGGTGTATGTAAGCAGTTTCAGATACAGATCATTATACAGGAAAAAATGGAGAAAATCCAGAAAAAGGGGCAGGAGTACATGACGCATGTTCGACCATGTACTCCCTGAATAATCAAGAGGGAAAATCTTGAAGGTTTACATTCATTTATTTTAAAACTTAAAGTTTATCGCCTCGTTTTACATATCCCGGTTTTTCAGGAGCGGCGATGATACGTTTTCCGCGGATGAGACGCGCATGTTTATCTACGACGAGATTTTCCGCATGAACGCCTTTTCCGATAACAACATCGGCAGATATGATACAATTCTTTACAATAGCGCCGGATTTGATAACACATCCTCTTCCGATGATGGAATTTTCAACTGTTCCTTCGATCAGGCATCCATTGGAAACAACAGAAGAAGTCACCTTGCTTCCTTCAAAATACTGAGTCGGACAGGAATCGTTCGTGTGCGTGTAGATCGGCCAGTCTTTGTCGAAAAGACTTCCGGCATTATTCAGGTCTACAAGAGACATATTTGCCTGATAATATGCGTTAAAATCATTAATGATCGCAAAAGAACCCACGGTGGGATACCGCACGAATATCAAGATTTTCGGATTCTTCATCAAGAATGTCGGCAAACGTGTACATAGATGATCTCTTGCTTGCTTTGCGAACAAGTTCGATGAAGAGATCTTTTTTCATAACATATGTATCCATGGAAATGTTGCGGTTTTCGCATTTCCGTGATTCGGTTCGATTGCAAGAACTCCTTTTTGTTTGTTGATATTCAAAGCGTTACAGTTCAAAAAGCGTCTTTGGCGTTATCGACCGAGTGATACATCATAGAGATGTCCGCGCCGGATTCGATATGAGCGTCGAGAAATTCGCTGTAATCAGCTTTGTAAACCATATAACTCGGAGCTATGACAACGTATTCATGAGGCATCTCCTCGAGGCACTCTATGTTTTCCATATAAGCGGTAATGTCGGTACTGTAAATGTCGCCGATCTGACCGTGTTCTGTATACATGATATTCAGACTGCCGCGTTTTGAGTTGATGTTGTAATGGCGGCCTGTTCCGAGGTGCTCTGTAAGGGAGCGAGGTTTTCTTCTGATAAATACTTCGATATTGTCAATTCCGCTGTTGCTCATATTAGAAATCGGAAAATCAATGATGCGGTAACGTCCGAGGAAAGAGAAAGCGCCGACAGGACGAAAATCCTGAAGACCGTCTACTTTAATATGATTTCCGGCAAAATTTATAATTCCAAAAGCTCTGTTCATATTATTCATCCCCCTTTACACGTTTTGCCACAAGTTCGATATTCTTGCTGTCAGCGCTTCCGACAACGGCGTTTTTACCGATCTTGACACCGTCTGCAACGAGCGTGCGTGTAACGACAGCTCCTTCGGCAACTTCTGCCCCCGGCATAAGAACACTGTCTATAACCTGTGCTCCTTCGGCAACTTTTGCTCCTGTAAACAGGACAGAATTTTTAACTTTACCGTTGATAATACATCCCTGTGTAATAAATGCCCGGTCAACAACGGCGTCAGCGCCGATGTACTGCGGAAGAGCAGCTACGTCTTCTGTGTAGATCTTCCAAGCCGGATCGTTCAGGTCAAGAGCGTTGTTTTTTTGTCGAGAAGATCCATGTTTGCTTCCCAAAGGGATTCGATGGTTCCAACGTCTTTCCAGTATCCCTTATATTTGTAAGCACAGAGTTTCTTCTCATCGCTTAAAAGCGCCGGGATAATGTCTTTTCCGAAATCGTGGCTGGAATCTGCGTTTTTCATGTCGGCAAGAAGTGTCTTGCGGAGCAGTTTCCAGTTGAAAATATAGATACCCATAGAAGCGAGATTGCTCTTCGGGTGTTCAGGTTTTTCTTCAAATTCGACGATACGTCCTGTCTCATCAGTGTTCATGATACCGAAACGGCTTGCCTCTTTCATCGGAACTCCGATAACTGCGATGGTTGCATCTGCTTTACTCTCTTTGTGGAATGCGAGCATTTCTGCATAATTCATTTTGTAAATGTGGTCGCCGGAGAGAATGAGAAGATATTCCGGAGAATATGTATCAATGAAATCGATATTCTGCGAAATCGCGTCGGCAGTTCCACGATAAACATCAAGATTAGCATCTGATTTTTCACGGGGCGGGAGTACATAGACGCCGCTGTCTTTTGCGTCCAATCCCCAACGTCTTCCGGCAGCTACATAGCTGTTGAGAAGAATGGATTCGTACTGAGTCAATACGCCGACAACGTCGATTCCGCTGTTGGCACAGTTGCTGAGTGGAAAATCAATAACTCGATATTTTCCGCCGTATGAAACAGCCGGTTTGGCGACTTTCTGGGTCAGGTCATGGAGACGAGAACCGCGTCCACCGGCCAAGATCATGGCTAACATATTATTTTGTTTCATGCTTGAGTCCTCCCTTATAATTTACTCCTTTTTATTATACAATTTTATTTGTTAAAATGCCATAGTTTGTTGTGGAAAACAGTAAAAATTTCGTTAAAATGGCATAAAATGTAAAAAGATGTCGAAAGTAGGGATTGACATTAAAAATTTTGCTACATATACTATATTGTTAGCACCCGAACTATTATAATTTTGCGTATAATTATAGAAGCAAAGTACCTTCGGACAAGAAGATCAATGAGAAAAATTCGGATATGGAAATCAGAAAGAGAAGAGGATGGATTATGGAAGAGCGGTGTGACGTAGGAAAAATCATCAATCGGATCTCACATCAACTGAAGCGGAGAATGAATTGTCATGAGGAAGAAGATTCTTTGACGAATATGCAGCGGCATGTGCTTCATTATATATTGCTTCAGTCAATGAGCAGAGATATTTATCAGAAAGATGTTGAGGCGGAATTTCAGATCCGAAGATCTACAGCAACGGGAATCTTACAGCTTTTGGAAAAAAACGGCTTTATTTTGCGGAAAGCGGAAGATCGGGATGCGCGGCTGAAAAAGATCGTGCCGACAGAAAAAGCAGAAAAAGTCAGGGCTCATGTATTGATGAATATTGACTGTACGGAAAAGATCATCCGTCACGGAATACCTGACGAAAAAATGGCGGTTTGTATAGAAACGCTGGAACAAATTTCCGCCAATTTGTTTGAAGATGAGAAATGCTGTACAGAAAATAGTTTGGGCAAAAGAAAACAGCAGCATATAAATAGAAATCAATAGTAAAGAGAGGAGCTAATAGAAAAGATGGATAAAAATTACTGCGCTCAGTGCGCGAGTATAAGAAGCAGTCGTTTCTGACACCTGTTCTTGTAGCTGCGGAAGTGTTTGTGGAAGTTCTCATTCCGCTTCTGATGGCGAAGATTATTGATGTGGGGATTATGAACGGCGATATGGCATACATCATCAAGCTGGGAGCTTTGCTCGTACTTCTTGCGGTCACAGCGCTTTTTTCGGAGCGAAGGCAGGTCAGCTTGCGGCGGTAGCGTCTTCAGGATATGCTAAAAATTTAAGACATGACATTTTTATAAAATACAAGATTTTTCATTCGGTAATATCGATCATTTTTCGACGCCGGGACTTGTGACAAGACTGACGACTGATATTACAAATGTGCAGATGGCATATATGTTTACGATCCGTCTGCTTGCAAGAGCGCCGATCATGATCGTGATGTCTTTGATCATGACAGTGACGATCAGTCCTGCGATCGCATTTATGATGCTTATTACGATTCCGGTTTTGGGAGGCCTTTTGATCTTTATTGCGAAGAAAGCACACCCGCATTTTATTAAGGTATTTGACGAGTATGACGAATTAAACAATGTCGTTCAGGAAAACGTCAATGCGGCTCGTGTCGTGAAAGCGTACGTTCGGGAAGATCACGAAGTAGAAAAATTCGGAAAAATTTCAGGCGTTGTATTCCGGCTTTTTACGAAAGCGGAAAAAATCGTTGCATGGAACTCTCCGACGATGCAGTTTACAATGTATCTTGTCGTGCTGGCAATGGTGCTGATCGGCGGCGAAAGTATCATAAGCGGCGATATGCTTACAGGAGAGCTGACAAGTGTGATCGTCTATGCGTTACAGATACTGACATCTCTTATGATGGTATCGTTTGTATTCGTTATGATCATGATCGCGGAAGCGTCTACGGAACGTATCAACGAAGTTTTGGATGAAGTACCGGAAATGGAAGACAAAGCGGATGCAGTTACGGAAGTTGCAAACGGCGATATCGAATTTGAGCATGTGGATTTCAGTTATTCAGGAGAGGGCGGCAATCTTTCTCTGAAAGATGTAAACCTTCATATAAAGAGCGGTCAGATCGTCGGAATCATCGGCGGCACGGGAAGCGCCAAGTCAACGCTCGTGCAGTTGATTCCGAGACTGTATGATGTGACATCGGGAACAGTGAAAGTCGGCGGAACAGATGTACGGGACTATAATCTGAAAGCTTTGCGGGATCAGGTGTCTGTCGTTCTTCAGAAAAACGTACTTTTTACGGGAAGTATCTATGAGAATATCCGCTGGGGTGATGAAACTGCAAGTGATGCGGAAGTAGAACGTGTATGTAAGCTGGCGCAGGCGGACGGATTTATCAGAGAGTTTCCGAATCAATATGAGACGATGATCGTGGAAGGCGGAAATAATGTGTCAGGCGGTCAGAAACAGAGACTTTGTATTGCAAGGGCGCTTTTGAAAAACCGAAGATCCTTATTCTGGACGATTCGACAAGCGCTGTAGATACGAAGACTGACGCATTGATCCGTCAGGCGTTCAGAGAAGAAATTCCGGATACGACACGGATCATCATTGCACAGAGAGTTTCTTCTGTAGAAGATGCGGACGTTATTATTGTAATGGATAATGGTGAGATCAACGGAATCGGAACTTCGGAAGAATTACTGAAAACGAATGCGATTTACAGGGAAGTATATGAATCACAGATGAAAGGGGGCGAGGACAGTGAGTAAAGAGAATGAGAAGAAACCTTCAAAGCCGTCAGTAGATAAAAATACATTGAAAACAGCAAAACGTCTGCTTGGATATGTGACGAAGACGTACAAAGTACAGTTCATTATCGTGCTGATCTGTATTCTTGTCAGTTCCGTTGCAACGATCTCGGTATCATTGTCGTTGAAGTTCCTGCTAGATGATTATATCATCCCTCTGATAGGACAAAAAGTCCGGATTATACAGAACTGTATCAGGCGCTTGGCATATTGGCATGTATTTTCTTAAGCGGTGTGATCGCCTCCTTTATTTACACGAGGCTTATGGTAGTGATCGGGCAGGGAGTGCTGAAACGTGTCCGTGATGAAATGTTTGAACATATGCAGAAGCTGCCGATCCGTTATTTCGACCAGAATACAAATGGTTCGATTATGAGTTTATACACAAATGATACGGATACGCTCCGGCAGATGATTAATCAGTCGCTCCCACAGGTACTTATGTCGGCGCTTACGATTGTGGTGACATTTATCGCAATGCTCGTTTTAAGTCCGATTCTGACAGTCCTTGCTGTTGTGATGATCGTAGTGATGACAGTTGTTTCAAGAATTGTCGGAGGAAACAGCGGAAAATATTTCGTGCGGCAGCAGCTTGACTTGGCAAATATTACAGGATTTGTAGAAGAACGGATGACAGGGCAGCGGGTAGTGAAAGTGTTTAATCATGAACGGATTTCGGAAGAGGAATTCGATCAGTTGAATGAAAGTCTGTTTGTCAGTTCGTCAAAGGCACATACATTTGCAAGTATAATGGGACCGGTCATCGGAAATCTCGGAAACTTACAGTTCGTTTTGACTGCTGTGCTGGGCGGCGCGCTTTCTGTACTTGGTATCGGAAATATTACGCTCGGCGTGATGGCGTCTTATCTTCAGTTTACGAAAAGCTTTACCCAGCCGTTTATGCAGATCGCCCAGCAGTTTAACTCGATTATTATGGCTCTTGCAGGGGCGGAACGTATTTTCAATATGATGGATGAAGAGCCGGAAGTAGATGAAGGATACGTTACTCTCGTAAATGCAAAGAAGGATGCAAAAGGAAATCTTACAGAGTGCAAAGAAAGAACCGGTTTATGGGCTTGGAAGCATCCTCATCAGGCAGACGGTACAGTGACTTATACGGAGCTGAAAGGCGATGTAAGGTTCTATGATATGACATTCGGATATACGGAGGAACATATGGTGCTTCATGATCTGACGCTGTATGCGAAACCGGGACAAAAACTTGCTTTTGTCGGTTCGACGGGAGCGGGAAAGACAACGATCACAAACCTGATCAATCGTTTCTATGATGTTCAGGACGGAAAGATCCGTTATGATGATATTAATATAAACAAGATTAAAAAGGCTGATCTGCGAAGATCGCTTGGTATCGTTCTTCAAGATACACATTTGTTTACAGGAACGATTATGGAAAACATTCGTTACGGGAAACTGGATGCGACAGATGAGGAAGTTTATAAGGCAGCAGAGCTGGCTCATGCAGACGGATTCATCAGAATGCTTCCGAAAGGTTATGAGACGCGCTTGAGCGGAGACGGAGAAGAACTGTCTCAAGGACAGCGTCAGCTTCTTGCGATCGCAAGAGCTGCCATTGCCGATCCGCCGGTACTGATCCTGGATGAAGCGACATCGTCTATTGACACAAGAACAGAAAGTATCGTTCAAAAAGGTATGGATAACCTTATGAAAGGGCGTACAGTATTTGTAATCGCCCACAGACTTTCGACGATCCGAAACAGCGATGCGATCATGGTGCTGGAACACGGACGTATTATCGAACGTGGAACACATGATGAGTTGCTGTCACAGAAAGGAACGTATTATCAGCTTTATACAGGAAACTTAGAGCTGTCGTAGAAAAGGAGGGGTTAAAACCCCCTTTCTTTTTTATAATATAGATCGGTCGTTTCTTGCTTTCCATATAATCTTTCGACATATATTGTCCGAGCAGTGACAGGAAGATCATCTGTATGCCGTTCAACGCGAGGATCAGGCAGACAAGCAGAAGGATCCAGTTTGCTTTATGTCCGGTGAAAACGGAAACAAGTCCTGTGACAACGGCGGCGATCAGGAGAAACATGCCGATGAAGCCGGGCAGGGAAGCGGGGGCGGAAGAAAATGATAACATTCCGTCCATTGCATAGCGGAACAGAGAGCGGAAATTCCATTTTGTTTTTCCTGCGGCGCGCTCAGTGTTGTGAAACGGAATCCATTTTGTATCAAATCCAACGAAAGAGAAGATCCCTTTCATATAGCGGTTGTATTCTTTGAGTTCCAAAATAGAGTCCGTCATAGCTCTGTTCATCATTCGGAAATCACCTTTTCCGTCTCCCATATCGAGATGACATGCGTTCCCGATCAAGTGATAGAAAGAGCGGGATAAGAACGTGCGGATCGGATTTTCTCCGGTTCGGTCCTCTCTAAGTCCTGCACAGCAGTCGTATCCTTCGTATTTGACAGCGTGATACATGTTTTTAAGCAGAGCGGGCGGATGCTGCAGATCGGCGTCCATAAATACACAGTAGTCTCCCGATGCATTTTGAAGTCCGGCGTACATGGCGGCTTCTTTTCCGAAGTTTCTGGAAAATGTAAGAAAACGGACACGCTCGTCTTTCTCTGTAAAATGCTGAAGGATCTCTGCCGTTCGGTCAGAACTTCCGTCATCTATAAAAAGAAATTCGCAGACAGCGCCTTCGATCGAGGATGCGGCGTCTGAAACCGCGCTGTAAAAAGCGGGGAGAACGCTCTCCTCATTAAAACACGGAACGATAATGCTGATCACATCGTCAGCAGGATTATTTTTGATTGTCATATGGAAGCAGCTCCTTTCTGATCATATTTTGATCCTGCCCATGAGCGGCAGTTTTGAAAACGCGGTATTTGCAGAGCGCATAGTTTCCGATCACGGTTACGACGCTTACGATTAATTTTGAGCCGATCAAAGAAAGTGATAATTGATCGACGGCAAGCCAAAGCAGAACGTTTTCGACGAGCAGTGTGATAAATCGTAGAGCAGCAAAGGAGAAAAACTCTTCGGGAATCCGTCTGTTTGACCGAAAGACCCATTTTCTGTTCAGAACATAGGCGGCGATAACCGCGCCTGTCCATGCGATACTGTTAGATGCAATATACGGAACGTGAAAAAATAGAAAAAGTCCGTATAACATGTAATTAACTCCGGTTGTGATTCCTCCGGTAATGATGTAAGTGAGCAGTTCTTTGCTTAAGTAAATTCGTTTCAAAGTCAGTTCCCTCTTTCTTATAATGATTATAGTGAATTTCTTACAGCGCGTTTTTATGGTGAGCCGTTGTAATATTTTGTGTTTTTCTTGAAGTAAAGACTCCAAATGTAAAAATCAGGTAACTTAAATAGCACAACAGAGATATCAGGCTGATGATACAGCCGATTTGTTTTCCGGGAGGAGAAAATCGAAATTCGATCTTATGAGTCCCCTTTTCGATATGTGCTCCTGCAAAAGCTTTATTTACGCGGATAATATCTGTGCGTCTGCCGTCGATGTAAAGCTCAAGTCCGTTTTGCCGCGGAATCGCAGACGCGAGAACCCCGTTGCTTTCTGCATGGATGCTTCCGGAAAAAACAGTCGTGCCTGAAAGGAAGGCGCTGCGTTCGGTTCTGCTGTCACAGACCGCTTTTGTAATTGTGTTCTTGTCGTCGAAAATATGTTTATTACATAAATGCCACTGTACGTTGCTGACAGTGAAATGACCCTTTGGAAAAGTAACCTTTAGTTTTGTCATACCCGAGTCACTGTCCGCTGAAAACTGATAGTGAAACGTATTGTTTCCGTTTGGGTAAGGCGCAAATAGTCCCGAAAGCTTATTGCGTATGTTGTTAATGTCGATGACAACAGGATCGATCGTTTTATTATCCACCTGGAAAGAAAGCAACAAAATGTTGCCAAAACCTGTATTTTCAACATAAAATGTCAACGATTGTTGACATTTTGAGATTATGTCATGCTTATCGGCAGTCTTTTTGATAGTCAAACTATCGGGAAGTTTGCCGTCTGCCGACAGTTTCGGGGCAAAAGGAGTGATAAACTTTCCGGGGAGGTAAACGTCGCTGTCCGTATCAGTGGAAGTGTTTTCTATTATGGTTTTGCGGGAAATCGCTTCCAACTGTTCGATTTGATTGAAACGGTCAAACTCTTTTTCAGAGATTGTATCCGATGTAAAATAAACATTCGGAAGCACGTGTTTATTCTCTGCGACCACCGTGTCTTTTGCCGAAGAATACAGAGGCGTATACCCGGCGGGAATATGATCTTTTTCTGTCTCGATATACCGAACGCCAAGAAGATGAAGCATGAACGGATTATCGGAAGTAAGCAGCGCGATCCGGTTATTGATTCGGATCGGTGTATTCAGCACGTCATAATACAAGTCGGAGTAAGCGCTGTTTGTCACAGAAGAATACATAGAACTTCTTGTTATTTTCGCTTCTGGGGCGCGGTTTCCGTTTGCAAGCGGTTCGGTCAGGCTGTCAAAATGATAGAGCGGATCCATCGGAATTTCCGCAAGTTTTGTGTAAGTTTCTTTTGCCGAAACATCTGCTTTCTTTACCCAGTTTTCCTTTCTGGCAGTTGTAATATACATACCGACCGGGGCGATCAGTATGAGCAGATAGACGAGTAATTCTACCCGGGCAAAAATGCGGGGATTTTTAAACATTTGCAAAATAAGGTTTTGTTTCCGTCTTTGTATCAGGCAAAATAAAAACAGAATACCAAGTTCGATCAAAATCCACGGAAACTGAACTTGACTGAACCAGAGCAGACGAAGCGGAAGCATTACGGCAAACGGATAGAGCGGATACGATGAAACGCGGTCTGTTTCGGTGTGCGCTGATTTTAAGTAACGTACGCAGTGCAGGATGAACAGCGGCAGAAACGGAATAAGTATCTTCGGTCTGGCGTAGAGCGTTCCGTTTAAAATGTAAGAAAAGATACCGAACAATCCGAAAGATAAAAATAAAACGCTGTCAGGAAAGAATTCTTTTTTGGCAGGATTTTTTTTATTTAATCCGGCAAGTATCGTGTAAAAGCAGATCAATATAAGCCCCAGTCCGTATTCGTTAAACAAGATGCCGTTCATAGAGATATTCGGTCCGAAAAGCTCTAATATTTTCAAAAGAGAAAATCCGCCGCCGCTTCGTCTGTGCTCCATCAGTACAAGTCCTGTCGGCAGAAGGAGCGCCGCCGCCATGCATACGGAAAGAACGGCGGAAGGGATATATTTTTAAAAACGAATCTTTCCAAAATGTCTCTTTTTCCGTTCTCAGCCAGTACCAGCCGATCGCGGCAAATGCGGCGATCGCAAAATAGAAGCTGTGCAGGCAGATCAGAAGCATACAAAGAGGGAGAAAGCGAAACTTACGTTTCTTCACGCACAAAAAAGCAAGGATCAAAAACGGCAGATAATTGACAAACATGATCTGACGATGCATATGGAAAAGACATCCCGCAGTCAAAAATAAAACGCTTCCGATGAAGGAAAAGAACGGGGAAATATCCTCGCTTTGCAGCCACATATAACATAAAAGAACGGAAGCGAGATAAAGTGCAAGCATATAGCCGATCAGGATGTAAACCATAGGAATCTGCGGAAACAGACATCCGATCAGAATATCAGGTCTTAAAAATCCATAATAAGAAAACTGATATCCGCTGCTTCCGCTTCCGAGATCGATCCAGTCGGGAAGAAGCGTGTGCTGTTCCACGCAGGCGTCACGGATCGTTTCCGCAAGAGCGGCATGCTGGGAAAACCAGTCCGTATTCGATCCGTAGACGGCGTCGGCAGGCAGAATTGTCGTTGTCAATATAATAAAAAGCAGAATAAGCGCTGCCGGATAAATGAGTTTCTTCATATATAATGCAACTCCTTTAAGTGTTATTTACAGGATTCCCTTTATTTCCTGACATAAACAGGATATTATAGTCGTCTTAATAAATTGCGGAAAATAAAAAGAAGAATTCTTAAGAAAAACCGATAAAATCTTAAAAAACATTGATTAAATTGACACAAATTAGGTAAATATCACGAAAAGGATATTGGATGTACCGAAATGACAGGGAATATGTTATCATAAAATAGATGCAGACTGTGAAAAACATAACAATTTCACGGGGAAAGGAGAGAATATTATGAAAAAGAAATTTTTCAGTGCAGCGCTCGCAGCAGCTATGGTTGTGACGAGCGTCTTCTCCACAACATCAGTTGCCGGAGCGGCAGAAAATGAAACTGCAGTTCCGTATGGTAAAGTAACCGTTGAGCAGAAAGATAATACTGTTACAATCGGAAACGATGCCATCAAAAGAACATTTTCAACAGCGGACAAAAAATTGTCCACGACTGAAATTGTGAACAAAAGAACTGGTGGAGAAGGAACAACCTTCACTCCGCAAGAAGGAAGTGAAGAATTCGTTGTTAAGACAACGAAAGAGCAAAAAGGATCGATTACCTTAGAGGCAATCAACCGTGACGGCTGGACAGCAACGGCAGACAGCTACCAGAATGCGAGCGGAGACTCAGATGGACCGGCATCTAACTTGTTAGATGGAAGAACAGAGAGTATCTGGCATTCAAATTATGGGGGGGACTGGACAAGGTGATCAGGACTATCCGCATAATGTAGTAATCACATTCGGAAAAGATGTGACATTCCAGTCTTTCTCTTATACACCGAGAAAAGAAGGAGAAAACACAAACGGAAATATTAAGGGGTACAAGCTGTACGCATCAACAGCAGAAAACAAACTTGATTATGAATCCGAAGATTGGGGAGAGCCGATCGCAGAAGGCGAATTTGAATATAATGGTACGAACCCGATCTATGTAAACTTGAAAGAAGCATGTACTGCGAAACAGATTAAGTTCGTAGCAACATCTTCAAACAATGGGGAAAGATTTGCCGGCGGAGCAGAATTTAATCTCCACGCAGATAAAGCTCCGGTAGATACGGATGACCGTGCATTTGAGACAAGCGATTTAGAGCTGAAAGACGGCAATGAGGCAGTCAAAGTCGAAGATACAACGGCAACGATCAACGGTAAAGAGAAAACAGGTAAGAAAGTAACATTTTCTTTCAAACCGTACACTCACAAAAACGTAGAGTATTCAATCGACGAAGTAATCGTAATGTACGAAGGCGATCACTTCATGCGTAAATTCCTTGAGATCGACGTGCCGGATGACAAGATGGCAGATGCTGAGATCGACTATATCGACCTTGAGTCTCTGAAAGTGGCAGAGTCCGATGCACAGTGGACAATTCCGAGAGGTCAAGGCGGCGTTGTTCAGATGGAAGAGTTCAAAGCGAACCTCGGACAGCCGATCTACATTCAGGGAATGTTCTTCGGATGTGAGTTCCCGGCAGCGGATACAGAGATCGTAAACGGAACAGGATTTATGCGTTATTACAGTGGTAAGACGTTCAGCAGACTGAAAGAAGATAATCAGTTGACAACAGACGATAAGTATGTGACATGGCAGACAGTTGCAGGTGCGGCAAGAAGTACAGAGCAGGAAGTTATTCAGGCAGACTTCTTCGAGTACATCAAGTCAATCGCAACTCCGTCAGAGTTCCGTACACAGTACAATTCATGGTTCGACAACATGATGAAGATCAGTGATGAAAATATTTTGGCTTCGTTCATTGAAATTGATCGTGAGTTGAATAAAGCAGAAGTTCGTCCGTTGGATTCTTACGTTGTAGATGATGGATGGAATGCGTATAATGATGGTTCGATAGGAGCAGGGTCACACGCACAATCGGGGAGCAATAGAGAATACCGAAGGTTTCTGGACATTTAATGAGAAATTCCCGGAGGGATTGACACCGTCCAGCGAACTTGTTAAGAAGTTCGGAAGTAACTTTGGAGTATGGGTTGGACCGAGAGGCGGATATAACTTCTACACTACATTAGCAAATATTATTGAGAGGGCACAAAAAGGAAGTAAAGCAGGACATTCTATCGACGTTGCAGACCGTGTATATGTAGAGAATTTTAAAAAGATGGCGATTAAATGGCAGCAAGATTGGGTTGTCAACTACTGGAAATGGGATGGATTTGCAGATACTGCTCAGTATAATCATTTCAACAATTTAGGCGGAGCAGACGGCGTTCCGGTATACAGTGAGTCTAATCACCATATGACAGGCGGTTATCACCAGATGTATCATGTGACTGATCTGTGGGAAGCATGGATCGATCTGATGGAAGCGGTTCGTCAGAGTGAAAAAGAGGACGGAATTAATAAACTCTGGATCTCTCTTACATGTTATGTAAACCCGAGTCCGTGGTATTTACAGTGGGCGAACTCTGTATGGATTCAGTGCGTAGATGATCAGAAGGATGCATCTTTCGGAACAACAAAGATGAATAAGCAGATTACATATCGTGACGCTTGTTACTATGACTTCCTGAAGAATCATCAGTTCCAGTTCCCGCTTCAGAATCTGTACAACCATGATCCGATTTACGGAAAAGAAGGAACAGGAATGACAGTTAATACTGCTACAGATGAAGATTTCCAGAACTATCTGTACATGTTGTCTACTCGTGGAACGGCATTTTGGGAGTTGTACTACTCTGACAGTATTATGACAGATGGAAAATACGAGATCACAGGAGAATTCCTTGAGTGGGCAGAAGAAAACTATCATATGCTCAAAAATTCCAAGATGATCGGAGGAAACCGGATATTACAAAACTGAGTAACGGAGATCTGTCAGACCAAACGCAGGCAGAAGCATACGGATTCTCATGTTTCGACGGAACGGACGGAATTATTTCACTCCGTAACCCATCTGCAAATGCAGATAAGACAATCAAGTTCACATTCGACCGTACAATGGGCGTTGCAGAAGGTGCAGGCACATTAAACTACTACTTAGAGCACAGCTATCTTCTTTCCGATAAGTCTGCTCAGACAGGTACATTAAAGTATGGTCAAGAATACACAGTGAACTTGAAACCGAACGAAGTGCGTATCTTACGTGTTTCAGCAGAAAAAGACACAACAGCGCCGAAGATCGACAGAATCATGACAGACGGTGCGAAAGAACTTACAGTAAAATTCGATGAGAAAGTATCAGGAAACCTCTTTAAAGTAGAAAACGCAAAAGTTTCTTCTATTAAGAAGAGCGCAGACGATACAACATATCATATCGTATTAGCAGAAGCTCCGGCAAACGAAGTGGCAATAAAAGTAACTCCGCAGGATATTAAAGATATGTCGGGCAACAAAGCGACAGAAGCTGCGTCTGTTGTATATCACAAAGACAGTGTGATCGTTGAAAAAGAAGACATTACAGAAGCAGGAGAAATCGCAGCAGCGGACAAATCACTGAATTCTAATAATGGATTCACAGTATATGCAACAGTACAAACAACGGCAACAAATCAGTCACTCGTAAAACAGAACGATCAGTACGAGTTGAAAGTAACAGCACACGGAAAAGCATCATTTACACTGAACGGCGCTACAGCAGTTTCCGACAAGTCAATCAATGACGGAGTAGGGCATAAAGTAGTAGGTGTGAAAGAAAACAACGGTATGCTGAAACTTTATGTAGACGGAACACTGGAAGGATCTGCTTACAACGAAGAGAACAGATTCCATACAGTAGAAAAAGCTGCAATTTCAGTTGGCGAGAATGTATCCGCAGCAGCAGTATACGATATCGCATACGGTTATGATGAAGTAGCTAAGATGGGAGAGCCGGAAGGGCTTCCGAAACTGACACTTGAAGACAGCATGATTACAGTTTCTGGAACAACAAGCGAAGCGGGCGTAAATAAGGCGAATGTTTTAGACGGAAATAACACGACATACTGGACAAGTCAGGATGTGACAGAGGGTACTGTAAATAGCGATAATGCATGGTTGAAAGTTGACTTGGGAGCTACATATAAGTTAGATCAGGTTGATTACACACCGCGTTATTACAATGGAGCACAGAATTACTGGGCTTGTACAGGTAATATTAAAAAGCTGATTGTAGAGATCAGTAAAGACGGACAGACATGGACTTCGGTAACAGGAGAAAGTGGTCTTGATCTTTCAAGCAAGATTACAAATACAAATGACTTAACATTCTTCCCGGAAGAGATTACATTTGATGCACAGGAAGCAAGATATGTACGCATCAGCGGAACATCTTCCTATCACTGGCAAGAAGGTAGTCAAAATAAATCTATCACAGTCGGTGATCTTGCAATCTACGGAGAGAAAGTAGAAGCGAAGAACATTGCAAAAGATGCAGATGTAACGGCAAAATGGACGGCAGATGGTACGGACGCAGCAAAAGGCGGTGACAGACCGATGACTATGGCTGTCGATGGAAATAAAACAGATTATGCAAGCAATTATGCAGAGTTTGGTGCAGATGGTAAACGTGAATCGTCTTATATGCAGGTTAATTTAGGCGATGTATGTGATGTGAATTCACTGTCCTTGTATCGTTACTGGGGTGACAGTAGAATATATCAGGATACAGTAGTAGCTGTAGCAGAAAAAGAAACAGACTTTGCAGAAGGAAAAGCTACAATCGTCTATAATGCGGATGATCAGAATGTTCATAAACTGTATACACAAGCACCGGAAAAATTCGATGAAGACTATGCAGAAACTGCACAGGGTAAATCATGGACGCTTCCGGAAGGAACGAAAGCACAGTTTGTTCGTGTTTACATGTACGGAAGAAAAGATAATGCTACAACAACAAACCACGTTGTAGAGCTTGAAGTATACGGAACAAAACCGGAAGAAGGCGAGAAACCGGGAGTAGACATTACAGCATTGATCGACAGATTGGCTGAATTGTCAGCGGTAGATACGTCTAATGCGACGACAGACAGCGCGGCGGCATTCAAAGCGCTTGTAAAAGAGGGTTACGATCTTGTGGCGACAGGAGCGCAGACACAGGAAGAAGTAACAGCTATGATTGAGAAACTGAAAGGCGCAGAAGATAAACTTGTAGACGCATCCGCTCTGAGAACTGCAATCGCAGACGCAGAGGAGAAAGTTGAAACAAGTACAGTATCCAGCGCAGAGCCGGTAAAAGCTAAAATTGCAGAAGCAAAACAGCTTCTTGTAAACGGTACAAAAGATGCGATCGACGCAATGGTTGCAGAATTAACTGAAGCTGTGAAAGGACTTGTTGCTCGCGGAGATGTAACAGATCTGAAAGCTTTGATCGATCAGTACGCAAAAGAGAATTTGAAAGCAGAGGATCATACAACATCTACATGGAGCGCTTATGAGACTGCTCTGAATGCGGCAGACGCAATCGTAACAGATAACAGCAACAGCGATCAGGCGGCGGTAGATGCAGCGAAGAAAGTGTTAGAAGATGCACATGCAGCATTGGCAAAACGCGGAAACACAGATGCATTGAAAGCTCTTATTGAAGAGTACAAAGAACTGAAAGAAGCGGATTACACACATGAGACATGGGTGAAATACGAAGAAGCTCTTGAAGCTGCAAATGGAATCGTGGCAGACAACAGCAATAAGACACAGGCAGAAGTAGATGCGGCGAAAGACGCATTGAAAGCGGCAAAAAGAAGCTCTCGTAAAAGCTCCGGTAGATCCGCAGCTTGATAAGAGCAAACTGCAGGCAGCAGTAGATGCGGCAAAAGCAAAAGACGAAAACGCATATACAACAGCTTCTTACAATGCAATGGAAAAAGTTCTTGCAGAAGCAGAAGAACTTCTGACAAACGGTAAGGATCAGGCGGCAATCGATGCGAAAGCAAAAGATTTGAATGATGCGGTTGCTGCGCTTGTAGAACGTGGAAACACAGATGCGTTGAAAGCTTTGATCGCAGAATATAAAGCAGAAGGTCTGAAAGAGGCAGACTACACAACAGATTCCTGGAAAGCGTACACAGATGCGTTGACAGCGGCAGAAAAAGTTGTGAAAGACAACAGCAATCTTGATCAGGCAGCGGTAGACGCAGCGAAGAAAGCGTTAGAAGATGCTCATACAGCATTAGTAAAAAGTAGAGCAGATCAATAAAGAGGCGTTAAAGCAGCAATCGATGCAGCGAAAGCGGCTGATGCGAACTTGTACACAACAGATTCTTACAAAGCAATGAAAACAGTTCTTTCAGATGCAGAAAAGGTACTGAAAGACAGCAAAGATCAGACGGAGATCGATGCAGCAGCAAAAGCGTTGAACGATGCGGTTACAGCGCTTGTACAGCGTGGAAACACAGATGCATTGAAAGCTTTGATCGAAGAGTATAAAGATCTGAAAGAGGCAGACTATACAGCAGATTCTTGGAAAGAATATGCAGATGCGCTGAAAGCGGCAAAAGCAATCGTGGAAGACAACAGCAACAGTGATCAGGCAGCGGTAGACGCAGCGCTTAATGCGTTAAGAGACGCTCGCGTAGCATTGAAGCTTTCCGGAAAACCGTCTGTTGATAAGAGCGAGCTTCAGGCAGCTTACGACAAGTACAAAGATAAGAAGAACGACGGTTACACAGCAGAGAGCTGGGCGAAGTTTGAAAACGCTCTGAAATCTGCTAAGGCAATCTTGGATAACGAGGCTGCAACAGCAGATCAGGTAAAAGCTGCTTTGGCACAGTTGAATTCAGCGGCAGAAGGTTTGACGAAGACACAGACTCCGCCGAAGAATGATCCGCAGACTCCGTCAACTCCGTCACAGGGCGGAAGCGTACAGACAGGAGATACGGCACATGTAGCTCTGTGGCTTGTACTTGCGGGAATGTCGGTAATTGCTTATGTAGCGGTTAGAAGAAAAAGAGCATAGTGAAAACTTGTCTTTTGATTAAGGCAGTAAACATTTAAGCTTTTATGGAATAGGGCGTTCGGTAACGGACGCCTTATTTTTTTGCAGAGACAGCAACATTGTCAGAAAATTCATACAATATAAAAGTAAAATGTAATTATTTAAAGTTTTTTATAAAAATGTATTGACAAAATAAAACTCAGGTGATATTATAAAGACATCCAAAAGAGATACAACAAAATAAAAAACAAAAGCATCTCAAAAGGATATTTAACTAAGAAGGCATCGTATCAGTTGCCCGATTAGATTAAAAATAAACGGATAGCAGGAGGGAAAGACCAATGGACAGCGTGATTTCAGTGAATCATCAATATGTTAGTGGTACGGCAAGTGTAAGTTCCTGTGGAGAAGAGACCTTTGCTCAAGGATAGATGATCCGGAATAAAAATAACGAAAGAATTGATCGGAGAGTTGGAAGTCCGGATAGAGATCAGAAAGATTTAACATTTGCAGACATATTGAATATAGATACCACATATAGCAGAATTTCAAAAGATGTGTAAAGAAACATTGAGTAGATTATCATTCGTGCATATCGGGTTTAATATGTGTGGTGGTACCGGAAACAAGGAACGTAAGTGATATGTGATAAGGATACTGTTATGAACTCGAATTTGTTAATTGAAGGAGGGAAGATTTAATAAGCAGGTCTTAATAAATCGACCGCAGATCAAATAACAATGGCAGAGGTCTTACAGGAACAGAATCTAATATTTGCCTCCGATTTAAAAATAAAGAGAATATGAAAAAATTAAATAGATTATAAAAATGCATCTTCAATGTTAATTGAGGGTGCATTTTTTTGACATTGCGAAATGCATATGATAAAATATTGAAAGATATAGTATGTAAAGAAACATAGAAGGAAAGACACTGCCCTGTACAAAACTATTTTTTAATGAGGTGAATGCGGTGGATAAATACGAATATAAATCAAAGACTGAACGGATGCTCGAACTTATGGAGAGCGGCGCGTACAGCAGAGCGGCGGCGATCGCAGATGAAATTGACTGGAGGCGCGTGCGCAATGCAGTGATGTTGTCAAACGTCAGTGAAATTTATGAAAAAACCGGAGAATATCAGAAGGGATATGACATTTTGACGCTTGCATATCAGCGGGCGGAAGGAAGCCGTAAGATTATCAGCCGTCTGTGCGGATTGGCTCTTAAGACGGGAAATGTCGATGAGGCGATCGATTTTTACGATGAGTTTATGCAGATCGCGCCGAAAGACCCGAATCAGTACATTTTAAGATATAAGATTCTCCGCGCGCAGAGGGCGCCGATCGAGCAGCAGATCGAAGCTCTTGAAGAATATAAGAAATCCGAATATATTGAAGAGTGGGCATATGAACTGGCGAAGCTGTATCAGGAAGCCGGTATGACATCAGAATGTCTGGAAGAGTGTGACGATTTGATTCTTTGGTTCAGCGAGGGGCAGTATGTCTATAAGGCGATGGAACTGAAGATGCAGTACAAACCACTGACTCCTTCCCAGCAGGAAAAGTACGATAAGCGTTATGCAAGGACGTCCGAGGAGACAGAGGAGATTCCTGATATTTTTTCTTATGCAGAGGCAGATGAATCCGAGCAGGAGGAAGAAGAAAACGGTTTGCCGGGAGCTGAACTTATGGCTGCCGACTCCGAAGTTGCCGATGCTGATTTCGCTGCCGAACAGCAGGTGAACGCACGAGTTCCGAAGGGAATGGAGGAACTTGTTCCGGACATGATGCCGGAAACGATCTCAGAAGGAGTAAGAGAGATCACTTTGCCGAACGACCCGGTGGAAGTAGATACGGAAGCGTGGGAAGCCGACGAGATCAAGGCGTTAGAAGCGGATTCACCGGCGGAGGATGCAGAGGATCATGTTGAACAGGACGAGCAGGTGCCGATAGATGCGGAAGATGCCGGGCAGACAGAAGACGCACATCTGCCGACGGATGTTTCGAAGCAGAAGGAGTCGATGAGCCGGAGGAGCGCGTACCGGAAGGAATAAAAAAGGACCGGATGTGCTGGAGACAACCGCAGAGCCGGAAGAAGAAAGGCAGCCTGCTAAAAAGAAACTGGGAGATACGATGCCGTTAGACGTTGCATTGAGAAAACTTCTTCATCCGGAGTTGGAAGAATTGACGGCAGATGATTTCCAAGACGAGACAGCTCCGATGGATTTTAATTTTGAAGATGAAGAAGAGTCGGAATCTGATTTGACGGAAACGGGAGCGATGGACTTTGACTTTGAAGATGAAGAAGAGCCGGAGTTTGATTTAACGGAAACGGGAGCGATGGATTTCGACTTTGAGAATGAAGAAGAGCCGGAGTTTGACTTGACGGAAACGGGAGCGATGGACTTTGACTTTGAAGATGAAGGAGAGCCGGAGTTTGACTTGACGGAAACGGGAGCGATGGACTTTGATTTTGAAGACGAAGAAGAGTCGGAGTTCGATTTGACGGAAACAGGAGCGATGGATTTTGACTTTGAGGATGAAGAGGAGTCGGAATTCGGCAAAGAAAAGGATATGGGAAATACATCCCAGATCAAATTCCGTCCGGTAAGAAAAGATGAGATCGAGGATGAAGAAGGTCTTGCGGATCTGGAGCAGGCGATCGGAGAGATTGAGTCGGTTGCAGATATAGACATGGTAAGTCGTTTGAAAGAGGAAAAACGCCGCGCCGCATTACAGGCAGAAGAAGAGGAGAAAGCGGAAGAAGCCGCAAGAGCAGAAAAGGCGGCACAAGCAGAAGAAGCCGCAAGAGCGGAAGAGGCGGCACAAGCAGAAGAAGCCGCACAAGCGGAGGAGGCAGCGCAAGCGGAAGCGGCCGCTGAAATAAAAAGAGGACGATCAGATTACAGGTCAGATCAGTTTGGAAGATATCATTTCGGGATTTGAAGAAAATGCAGGAGAGGATGAGCCGGTTGAAGAGGGACGGATGCAGAAGGAGCATCGAATCGGAACAAGAAGAAGTTATAGATTCAGCAGGGGATACAGCAAAAGGGGATACTATGGAGACGAATAAGAAAACAACACCGATTTTACCGCCGGATATTCAACGTATGATTGATGAAATTGAGGGAATTATCCCGCCGGAAGAAGAAAAGAAAGAACCTACAGGAGTATATCTTAAGAGAAAAGAAGAACCAAGCGAAAACATGGGTCAGGTTGCGGAGGATCTTAGAATCGACGATGATTTTGATGATGACTTTGACGAAGATTTCGACGAGGAGTTCGAGGAAGATTTGGATGACGATTACTTTGAAGAAGACTACTATGAGGAAGCAGACGAAGTGATCGAAGAGCCGGAAGAAGATTACTATGAAGAATCAGAGGAAGTGATCGAAGAACCGGAGGAAGATTACTACGAAGAAGCAGACGAAGTGATCGAAGAGCCGGAAGAAGATTACTATGAAGAATCAGAAGAAGTGATCGAAGAACCGGAGGAAGATTACTATGAAGAATCAGAGGAAGTGATCGAAGAACCGGAAGAAGATTACTATGAAGAGTCAGAAGAAGTGATCGAAGAGCCGGAAGAAGATTACTATGAAGAGTCAGAAGAAGTGATTGAAGAACCGGAAGAAGATTACTACGAAGAAGCGGATGAAGTGATCGAAGAGGCGGAAGGAAACGCAGATGACGAGTATTTCTTCGGGGAAGATGACGCGGAAGAGATTCAGGACATTGAGGATGAGTTCACAGTAAATCCTGATTATTCGGGAGAGGATGACGACAGAGAGATTCCTGATGATGACGAGCCGATCGACATTATGTCGGCGACGACACCGCTTAGCCGTAAAGAGACTGCGAAGCTGATTGCGACAGGTAAGACTGCGCCGCTTCCGCTCGATGAGATCTCGGATACATTGTCAATGGATACCGGTTTTGTCGTACATGGAAGATATGACCTTGAGATGCAAAGCGGTATCGGAACGAGAGCCGGACTTACAGAGGAACAGAAGAAACTGTTTTCTTACTTTGTTCCGGTGCGCGGAATGAGCGAACAGCTTGTCGATGTGCTTGAGCAGGATAAGAACTGTACGAACAGAAAAGGGACTTCGAGAACGGGCAACTTGCTTATCATTGGAAATAAAGGCAACGGAAAAACGGTTCTTGCCGTTGACGTCGTGAAAGCGATCCAGAAGCAAAGAGACATCCGTCAGGGCAAGGTCGCGATCGTGACAGGAGATTCTCTGAATAAGAAGAAGATCAGCGATATTGTCGAAAAACTTTACGGCGGCGCTCTGATCATTGAGAAAGCGTCCAAAATGAATGAAAAGACAGTTGCGCGTCTTAATAAAGCGATGGAGCAGGATACAGGCGAGATGCTGATCGTCTTGGAAGAGCAGAGAAAGCCGCTTGACAGACTGTTGTCATCGAACAGAGAATTCAGGAAAAAATTCACATCAAGACTGGAAGTGCCGATTTTCATCAACGATGAGCTTGTTACGTTCGGTCAGACGTATGCGAAAGAAAACGGATATCACATTGACGAGATGGGAATTCTTGCGCTGTATAGTAAAATTGATTCTCTGCAGAGGGAAGATCATTTTGTGACGGTTGCGGAAGTGAAAGAAGTTATGGATGACGCGATCCGTCATTCTCAGAAGGCGTCCGCGAAGAAATTGATGCGGAAAGTTTTTGGAAGAAATACAGACGAGTCAGACCGTATTATTCTTTCTGAAAAAGATTTTAATATATAAAGAAGCACGATAATAGACTATAATTTAAAATGTGTGCATAAATAGACAAAATACAAGAGAAACGGGCGGGAAAGAGCTGTCTGTTTCTCTTTATTTTTTGGACGGAATCAAGTATAATGAAACTATCACGGAAGCGGGCAGAAACGCTTCGATATTTTATTATGAGGAAACGGCGAGGTGGGCTTTTATGGCAAGGAGAAAAGGTGCGGGCAGAAACGCGGCAAAAAGTGCAGGCAAAGGCATCGTGAATCATGCAGCCGGCGGTATGGCGGGCAGTGCGGTGAAAAAGGCGTCAGGCGGCGCAAGCCGGAACAGGGCGAACAGTCCGGCGAAAAACACTGCGGCGGATGCGGCAAGTATGAAAGCGAATGAACATGCCTATGAGATAGGAGAATTGGATCATTACCTGTTTGGTCAGGGAAACCATTACGAGATCTATAAAAAATTAGGCGCACATAAAGTAGTGAACGACAAAACGGAGGGCGTTTATTTCGCGGTATGGGCGCCGAATGCGAAGAATGTGTCTGTAGTCGGGGAATTTAATGACTGGAATTTGGAAAGAGACAGAATGGAGCGTCAGGAGCCTCTAGGTATTTATGTGAAGTTTGTACCGGAAGCGAAAGAAGGACAGCTTTATAAGTTCTGTATTGAGACGCAGAAAGGCGAGCTTCTTTATAAGGCGGATCCGTTTGCAAATTATGCGGAGCTTCGTCCGGGAACGGCGTCTCGTATTACGGATCTTTCCCGTATAAGATGGACGGATGACGCATGGATGAAAGCGCGGAAGACATGGAATCATAAGAAGAATCCGATGTCGATCTATGAAGTTCATATGGGTTCGTGGATGCGTCACCCGGGAAGGGAAGATGAAGGATTCTACACATACAGAGAGTTCGCCGAGGCGATCGTAAAATATGTAAAAGAGATGGGATACACTCATGTAGAACTGATGGGCATTGCAGAGCATCCGTTTGACGGTTCGTGGGGATATCAGGTTACGGGATATTATGCGCCGACTTCAAGATACGGAAGTCCTGAAGATTTTGCATATCTGGTTGACCTTCTGCATAAAAACAATATAGGAGTGATTCTTGACTGGGTTCCGGCGCATTTTCCGAAAGATGCTCACGGGCTTGCTGATTTTGACGGAACTCCGACATTCGAGTATGCAGATCCCAGACTCGGAGAACATCCGGATTGGGGAACGAAAGTATTTGATTACGGAAAAGCGGAAGTGCGCAACTTCCTGATTGCAAACGCATTATTCTGGATCGAACATTTCCATGTGGACGGGCTCCGTGTGGATGCTGTTGCGTCGATGCTCTATCTTGATTACGGAAAACAGGACGGACAGTGGGTCGCGAACAAATACGGAGGCAACGAGAATCTTGAGGCGATCGATTTCTTTAAACATTTGAATTCGGTTGTTCTGGGACGGAACAAAGGCGCTGTGATGATCGCGGAAGAATCGACGGCATGGCCGAAGGTGACAGGATCGCCCGAAGACGACGGCCTTGGTTTCAGCCTGAAATGGAATATGGGATGGATGCACGATTTTACGGAGTACATGAAACTTGATCCGTATTTCCGTAAAAATGCACATCATATGATGACGTTTGCGATGCAGTATGCATACAGTGAAAATTATATTCTTGTGTTGTCGCATGACGAAGTTGTTCATCTGAAGTGTTCGATGATCAATAAAATGCCGGGACTTGGGTTCGATAAATTTGCCAACCTAAAAGCAGGCTATGCGTTTATGATGGCCATCCGGGAAAGAAACTTCTGTTCATGGGTCAGGAATTTGCACAGCTTAGAGAATGGAGCGAAAAGAGAGAGATCGATTGGTTCCTGCTCGCCGAACCTGAGCACAGAGATATTCAGAACTGGTATCGGGATCTGCTTCATTTGTATAAAAACAATAAAGCTCTTTATGAAATGGACAATGATCCGGCGGGATTTGAGTGGATCAATGCGGATGATATTTTCAGAAGTATTTACAGCTTTGTAAGACATTCCAAGAATAAAGAAAAGAATTTGCTTTTCGTCTGCAACTTTACTCCTGTGGAAAGAGAAGATTACAGAGTCGGCGTTCCGACGAGGAAAACGCTGAAGCTTGTTTTGAACAGTGATGAGGAAAAGTACGGAGGAAAAGGGGAAAAACGTCCGCTTACTTACAAACCGGTGAAAAAGGAATGCGACGGTCAGGCGTATTCGATCGCATACCCGCTTCCGGCCTATGGTGTGGCAGTGTTTGAGTATTAAGATGTCAGGCAGCTTCTGACTTGAAACCGGAACCCCATTGGATTTAACCGGTGGGCGGTTCACTATTATATAAAAGGTAAAAATGCAGAGCAAACTGCCGCAAAGTAGATGGGGATTTTTTGAAATAGCCTGTCTGTTTTGCGGCGGTTTTGTTTTTACCGGCAAAGTGAGGAGGAACAGCAGATGAAAAATTATTCGGAAGATCCGAACAGACAGTATCATATACAAACTGCAAAAGGGGAAATCGGGAAGTACGTCATTATGCCCGGAGATCCGAAAAGATGTGTGAAGATCGCGCAATATTTAGATAACCCGGTGTTGATTGCAGATAACAGAGAGTATGTGACATATACAGGAACGCTCGATCAAGTGAAGGTAAGCGTTACATCTACGGGAATAGGAGGACCGTCGGCAGCTATTGCAATGGAAGAACTTTGTAGGTGCGGTGCGGATACGTTTATCAGGATCGGAACTTGCGGCGGAATGCAGACAGATGTGAAAAGCGGAGATATCGTTGTGTCAACAGGGGCAATCAGGATGGAAGGAACGAGCAGGGAGTATGCGCCGATCGAATTTCCGGCAGTGCCCGATCTGACAGTGACGAATGCGCTTGTGAAAGCTGTTAAATCAAAAGGATATCCGTTCCATACGGGAGTTGTACAGTGCAAAGATTCGTTTTACGGTCAGCATGAACGATCTGCTTCATAAGTGGGAGGCGTGGAAACAACTCGGCTGTCTTGCCTCGGAAATGGAATCGGCGGCTCTGTTTGTTGTGGCGAGCAGCCTTGGGGTGCGGGTCGGCTCGTGTTTTCTTGTGATCGCGAATCAGGAACGTGAGAAAGCAGGACTTGAGAACCCGGTAGTGCACGATACGGACATGGCGATCCGGGTGGCAGTGGACGCGATCCGCAGATTGATTTCCGAAGAACGGAAAAAAGAGTAGAATGCATATAAAGAAAATGACAACGAGAAGAAAAGAGCGGGAGAAAAGAAAAACGGAAAAATGAATGGGGAGATAAGCGGGAAAAATAAATGAAAGAAAATAAACGCGAGAAAAGAAATGAGGGGAAAAAGCGGGAAAAATAAGTGAAAGAAAATAAATGCGGAAAATAAAGTCTAACTATTAAAAAGTCAAGGTTAAAATGAAGATTTTTTGAGTAAATTGCAGAAATGCTTTTCAGATATATTTGAACCTTGAAAACTGCATGACAATAAGAGCATCTTTGCAGGTGCTCTAAAAGGAGATATGAAGTTAAATTTTATGCTGCTCTATGATAAAGCTGCCCTGACTTTTCTAGTTGGTAAATAACCCTGACCAGTTTCTTGGCAGCATGGGATATGGCAACATTATAGTGTTTGCCTTCGGAACGCTTCTTTGCAAGATAAGCAGAGAACTGATTATCCCAAATGCAGACAAATTTTGTCGCATTAAACAGCGCATAGCGGAGGTAACGGGAACCACGCTTTTCCATGTGAGAATAACAGCCGTCAAGCTGACCTGATTGGTAAGTAGAGGGAGAAAGTCCTGCATAGGCAAGTATCTTGTCAGGGGAACTAAAACGGTTGAAGTCGCCAATCTCAGCAATGATCATCGCACCCATTCGGTAATTGATACCGGGGATGGAAAGAATTGGAGAGCGGATTTCGTCCATAATGGATTTAATGGAGCATTCTATTTCATCAATCTCAGAAGTTAATTCCTGAATAAGCCGAATTGTGTGCTTTAGTTCAAGAGATTTTGCAGGCATATTTGAACCGATGGAATGTTTGGCGGCATTTCGGATTTCTATGGCTTTTTCCTTATTGTAGTGTCCCTTAGAAGCATTCGCCGGCAGATTTGTGAGGCGAGTCAGATGGCATGAAGCAATCTGAGCAGAAGAAGGAAACTCGGCTAAGAGTGCGTATATAGAAACCATGTGAAGACTAGGAACAAGTTTTTCCAGTTCAGGGAAAAGGATGTTAACAAGGCGTGAGATAGAAGTTTTCAGTTTTGCTCGTTCTTGTACTTTATCAAACCTGTATCTGGTTAATGACTTTAGCTCCTCGTTGTGATAAGATGTGTCTGAGTAGGACTGTAAGTTTACTCCAGACATCATCATAAGAGCAATCGTATGGGCATCCACTTTATCGGTTTTTGTCTGTCTAAGGCTAAGACTTTTACGAAACAGATTGGTATGCAAAGGGTTGATGACAAAGGTGGGGAGACCTTTATCAATGAGAAAACCTAACAGATTGTAATTGTAGTGTCCGGTAGCTTCCAGTCCTACTTTTACGTTAGAAAAATCATTTGTTAAGGAAGAAATCTTTTGAAAGAGGTCATGGAAACCATCCGCATTGTTTGGAATAGTAAATGCGTTAAAAAGCACTTCTCCTTCTGAGTTTGTGATAAAACAATCGTGTTTGTCTTTTGCAACATCAATACCAATATAAATCATGGCAAATCTCCTTTGAATATATTTGACACTGTTTTAGAACCACAGTTGCTCTTCGCAGTTGTGAACTCGTTCTAAATAAACCGTCATGCGGTATCTAACTGATTAACAATCAAGCAAAGAGACTGTGGCTGGACACTTTCTGAAACCATCAAAGTGGTAGAGAGGAAACACCAGTCCACAGCATCTTATATATCATAACCATACCTGTAGAAAAGGTAAAGAATGGTTATGATGGAAATAGCATACAGACCTTGGAGAGGGTCTATAAATACTACTACTTTATAATACGAGAGAGGAAATAAACGGTCAAATGAAGGATATGAATGAAAAAGAAATTTTACGGCATGTGGATCACACATTGCTGTCGCAGGAAGCTGTGTGGGATGAGATTCGTCAGGTATGTGATGATGCGGTGAAATATGATACGGCGTCAGTCTGTATTCCTCCAAGTTATGTGAAGCAAGCGGCGGAATATGTAGGCGGAAGAGTTCCGATTTGTACTGTGATCGGTTTTCCGAACGGTTACGAGACGACTGCCGTAAAGGAATTTGAGACAAAAGATGCGATCGCAAACGGAGCGGATGAGATCGATATGGTTATCAATATCGGATGGCTGAAAGACAGAAAATACGATCAGATCGAAGAAGAAATCCGCATTCTGAAAAATGCGTGCGGCAGTAAAGTTCTTAAAGTGATCATAGAAACATGTCTTTTGACAGATGAAGAAAAAGTGAAAATGTGTGAGATCGTCACTCGTTCGGGAGCGGATTATATTAAAACGTCCACAGGTTTTTCAAAAGCAGGCGCGACTTTTGACGATATCAGCCTGTTTGCGGATCATGTCGGCGGTAACGTGAAGATGAAAGCGGCGGGCGGCATTTCCTCGATGGAAGACGCGGAAAAGTTTCTGGAGCTTGGGGCAGACAGACTCGGAACGAGCCGCATTGTAAAAAATCGTGAAAACGGAAGAAGAAAACCCGGCGGAAGGAACTTGTGAAATGGAATTATCGCAGGGAATGATCGCAAAGTTAATTGAGACAGCGACTGCACAACTGGCGTATTCATACAGTCCCTACTCGGGATTTAAAGTAGGCGCAGCTCTTTTGGCTGAAAGCGGCAGGATCTATACCGGATGCAATATAGAAAATTCTGCGTTTTCACCGACAAACTGTGCGGAGAGAACTGCGTTTTTTAAGGCGGTGAGCGAAGGAGAAAGGAAGTTTCGCGCAATTTGCATCATCGGTGGAAAAGATATTTCAGAAACAGTATGTACGCCTCCTTGCGGAGTGTGCCGTCAGGTTATGGCAGAATTTTACGATCCGAAGAAGTTCAAGGTGATATTGGCATCAGGCAGGGAAAAGTATAGAATCCTTCGGTTGGAAGAACTTTTGCCGTTTGGGTTTGGGTCGGAGTATCTGTAGGAACGATTGACAAGAAAAAGAAAACATGACATAATAAATTAACCAAAAGGTTAATGTGAGGGTGATGTATTGAGTGGAAATAACATATGCGAATGGAAAAGTTGAAAAATACTTTAAAGATTATAAAAGATGCAAAAGAAACTGCCTTTTGAGTGGGTGAAAACAATAAAAAGCATATGGACAGACTAAAAGCGGCGGAATGTTTTGGAGATTTTTTGAAATTGAGATTAGGAAAGCCTGAACAGTTAGAAGGATGCGAAAGTATTCGATATTCGTTGCATGTAGCGGCAAATGTAAGATTGATTATCGAGCCGAATGCCGAACAGGATACGGTTATGATTTGTACGGAAATAGAAGTGGAAGGAGTGAGTGATTATCATGGCAGCAAAGAAAATTGGTATATCCCGTGATTTAATAATTCACCCGGGAGAAACGATTGCAGACGTCTTGGAAGAACGTGGAATCACACAGAGTGAACTGGCGTCGAGTGCAGGCGTTTCTCCGGCTTACGTAAGCAATGTTATTGCCGGAAAGAAAGGGATATCTGCAAACTTTGCCAGAGGATTAGAGTATGCAATCGGAGTACCAAAGTCTTTTTGGCTGAATCTTCAGGCGAACTATGAGGCGGAACTTTTGGAAGCAAATGAATTACAGACGATTACGGAAGAAGAGCGTATCGTGAGGGAAGACTTAAAAGAAATTGTGAAATACTTTAGAGAAAGAGGCATGATGCCTAGTCGTGAAAATAAAGATGATTCGATACTTTCTCTTCGTAAAATTCTGCAGATTAGTAATTTGGTAAATTTAAATGAAATAATTCCCGGGGGAGCATTTCGGATGTCCGGAAACTTATCGGTAAATAGAAATGTGTTGGGGGCATGGATTCGTTTGTGTCAAATTTTGGAGAATAATCAAAATGTTTCAACAAAGTTTGAAGTAGAGCATATAAACGAATTGATAGGTAAAATAAAAAATGTTATGTGTCAGAAGAATGTGGATTTTCAAAATCATTTGAAAACTGTATTGGGAGAATATGGCATAGATTTTTCTGTTGTGAAAAATTTTAGAGGAGCGCCTGTGCAAGGGTATATTTTTCGGCGGAGCGATGGGGTGTATCAAATGGTTTTGACGATAAGGGGAGCGTTTGCGGATATTTTTTGGTTTTCTTTATTTCATGAACTGGGACATATTGTAAATGGAGATATAGGTAAAAGTATTAAATTTATAGATGACGGGAGTGATGTGGATAAGGAGACGGCAGCAGATCTTTTTGCGAGAGATAGACTTTTGTCACCGGAGAGTTATGCAAGTTTTATCCAAAAAGGAGACTTTACATTTGAAGCAATCTGTAGTTATGCACGGACTCAGAATGTGATGCCTTACATTGTTATCGGAAGACTTCAAAGGAGAAATATCTGGATTATCATCAGTATAGTAATTACAAATTGCGGTATAAATGGGGAGACTGTTCATAAGAATAAAGTGGATACAGTATTGATTTATTGGGAATAAGGGCAAGATATAAGAGTGTTGTACAGGGAGATGGGATAATGGAAATGTATAAAAGAATATTTGTAATCGTTCTTGATTCTCTCGGGATCGGGGCGATGCCGGATGCGGCTCGGTTCGCAGATGAAGGCGCGGATACGTTCGGACATATTTTGGAGAAAACAAAACTTTGAATATTCCGAATCTTCGCAGGCTTGGGTTTCTGAACTTAAAGTGCGGCGGAGATATGAAAGGCGTCGAGTCTCCCGAGGGGCGCTTCATGCGGATGCGGGAAGCGAGCAACGGAAAAGATACGATGACCGGACACTGGGAGATGATGGGGATTAAAACGGAAAAGCCGTTTTCGGACTTTTACGGAACATGGATTTCCGGCAGAATTGATCAAGGAGCTGGAGAAACAGTGTGGGAAAAAAGGTGATCGGAAATAAAAGCGCGAGCGGTACTGAGATTATAGAAGAGCTGGGCGAGGAAGAGATTCGTACAGGATCTATGATCGTGTATACGTCGGCGGATTCGGTTATGCAGATCTGCGGAAATGAAGAGACTTTCGATCTGGAAGAACTGTATCGGTGCTGTGAGACTGCAAGGCGGATCACGATGAAAGATGAATGGCGCGTAGGAAGGGTGATCGCAAGACCGTATATCGGAATGAAAAAGGTGAGTTTAAAAGGACGAGCAATCGGAGAGACTACGCGTTGAAGCCGCCGGCGCCCACTGTTTTAAATGCTCTGAAAGATGCGGGGAATGATGTGATCGGCGTGGGAAAGATTCATGACATTTTCTGCGGGGAAGGGATTACGAAAACATATCATTCGGAAAGTTCCGTTCATGGGATGGAACAGACGATCGATGTGTGCAAAGAGGAATTTACGGGACTGTGTTTTGTAAACCTTGTTGATTTTGACGCATTATGGGGGCATCGGAGAAATGTAGAAGGGTATGGCAAAGAGATCGAAAAGTTTGATGAGAAACTCGGCGTTTTGCTGGAATGTCTTTCGCAGGATGATCTATTGATCCTGACCGCAGATCACGGAATGATCCGACATACAAAGGGAACGGATCATACGAGAGAGTATGTTCCTTTCCTTGCATACAGCAAAAGAATGCAGGCGGGAGGTCCGCTTCCGGAAGCAGAGACGTTTGCGGTGATAGGGGCGACTGTAGCAGAGAACTTCGGAGTAGATATGCCGAAAGGAACGATAGGATATTCTGTTTTAAGCAGGCTGCAGCAGTAGTAAACCGTGAAAATGTAAAAAAATCAAAGCGGAAGTAGGATGAAAAACTGTAAAAATGTAAAAAACCGGACAGTTAAAGCTGTGAAAACTTATAGAAATATGAAAAGTTAAAAAGCCGGAAGTCGGAAAAAATGTAAAAAATGAAAAGCCGATGAGAATACAGGATAAAAATATAGGAAAATATAGAGAGAAAAGTGAAAATTAAGGATTGTCGGAAAACTTAATTTATTGTATAATATTCGATTGAGAAAATGAAATGAGAACATGGGACAATACAGGAGGAAGAAAGATGGCAAAAAGAAATGATATCCACAAGGTACTTATCATCGCTCCGGCCCGATCATTATCGGACAGGCTTGTGAATTCGATTATTCCGGAACACAGGCTTGTAAAGCATTGAGAAATTTAGGATACGAGATTGTATTGGTGAATTCAAACCCGGCGACAATCATGACGGATCCGGAGATTGCTGACGTTACTTATATTGAACCTTTGAATGTTGACAGAATAGAACAAATCATAAAAAAAAGAAAGACCTGATGCATTACTGCCGAATCTCGGTGGACAGTCCGGTCTTAATTTATGCTCAGAACTGGCGCAGGCGGGCGTTTTGGAGAAATATAACGTAGAAGTTATCGGCGTACAGGTCGATGCGATCGAGCGAGGAGAAGACAGAATCGAATTTAAGCACACGATGGATCAGCTCGGTATAGAGATGGCTCGAAGCGAGGTTGCATATTCTGTAGACGAGGCTCTTGCGATTGCGGAGAAGCTTGGATATCCGGTAGTTCTTCGTCCTGCTTATACGATGGGCGGCGAAGGCGGCGGTCTTGTATATAACGTAGATGAATTGAAAACAGTATGCGCCAGAGGTCTTCAGGCAAGTCTTGTAGGTCAGGTTCTGGTAGAAGAGTCTATCCTTGGATGGGAAGAGCTTGAGCTGGAAGTTGTCCGCGATGCGAAGAACAACATGATCACTGTCTGCTTTATTGAAAATATTGATCCGCTCGGCGTTCATACAGGAGATTCTTTCTGCTCCGCTCCGATGCTTACGATCTCAGAAGAAGTTCAGCAGCGTCTGCAGGAAAAATCTCATAAAGTAGTAGATTCTGTTAAGGTGATCGGCGGCTGTAACGTACAGTGGGCACACGATCCGAAGACAGACCGTGATATTGTTATCGAGATCAACCCGAGAACGTCTCGTTCTTCGGCGCTTGCATCGAAAGCGACAGGATTCCCGATCGCGCTTGTATCCGCAATGCTTGCGACAGGCATGACGCTGAAAGATATTCCGTGCGGAAAGTACGGTACATTGGATAAATATGTTCCGGACGGCGATTATGTTGTGATCAAGTTCGCACGCTGGGCTTTTGAAAAGTTCAAAGGTGTTGAAGATAAACTCGGTACTCAGATGCGCGCCGTTGGCGAAGTGATGAGCATCGGTAAGACATACAAAGAAGCGTTCCAGAAAGCGATTCGTTCTTTGGAGACAGGAAGATACGGACTCGGTCATGCGAAAGATTTTGACGGAAAAACAAAAGAAGAGCTTCTCAAGAGTTTGCGGTATGCGACAAGCGAGCGTTACTTTGTTATCTACGAAGCGCTGAGAAAAGGGCTTCTGTAGAAGAGATCCATGAACTGACAAAAGTAAAACACTATTTCCTTGAGCAGATGAAAGAGCTGGTGGAAGAGGAAGAGGCTCTCTTGCGTTTAAGGGAGGTTTGCCGGAAGACAATGCTCTTATCGCGGCGAAAAAAGACGGATTCTCTGATAAATATTTAAGCCAGATTCTTGAAGTGGATGAGGATGAGATCCGCAATAAGAGAATCAGCCTCGGCGTTGAGGAAACGTGGGAAGGCGTTCATGTAAGCGGAACGCAGGACAGAGCATATTACTATTCGACATATAACGGAACGGACAAAAACCCGATCAGTGAAGAGAAACCGAAGATCATGATCTTAGGCGGGGGACCGAACCGTATCGGACAGGGAATCGAGTTTGACTATTGCTGTGTACATGCGTCTCTTTGCTTTGAAAAAGCTTGGTTTCGAGACGATCATTGTCAACTGTAACCCTGAAACGGTATCTACAGACTATGACACATCTGATAAACTGTATTTTGAGCCGCTTACACTGGAAGACGTACTGAGCATTTATAAGAAGGAAAAACCGGTCGGAGTGATCGCGCAGTTTGGTGGTCAGACTCCGCTGAATCTGGCGGCAGATCTGGAAAGGAACGGCGTGAAGATTTTAGGTAACCTCCGTCCGTGATCGATCTGGCGGAAGACCGCGATCTGTTCCGTGAAATGATGGATAAGCTTGAGATTCCGATGCCTGAGTCGGGAATGGCTGTTACGGTGGACGATGCTCTTGAAATTGCCGAGAAGATCGGTTATCCGGTTATGGTGCGTCCGTCTTATGTACTTGGCGGCCGTGGCATGGAAGTTGTATATGATGCGGAAAGCATGGTAGGATATATGAAAGCAGCAGTCGGTGTGACACCTGACCGTCCGATTTTGATCGACCGTTTCCTCGGACATGCAACAGAATGTGAAGCAGACGCGATCAGCGACGGCACACATGCGTTTGTTCCGGCGGTTATGGAACATATCGAGCTTGCGGGAGTACATTCGGAGATTCGGCATGTATTATTCCTTCTAAAAATATTTCGGAAGAAAATGTAAAGACGATCAAAGAATATACGAGAAAAATCGCAGAAGAGATGCATGTGAAAGGTCTTATGAACATGCAGTATGCAATTGAAAACGGAAAAGTGTACGTATTGGAGGCGAACCCTCGTGCGTCAAGAACAGTGCCGCTTGTATCGAAAGTATGTAATATCCGCATGGTTCCGCTTGCCATCGACATTGTGACAAGTGAACTGACAGGAAGACCTTCACCGGTTCCGGCGTTAAAAGAGCAGAACATTCCGTACTACGGAGTAAAAGAAGCGGTATTCCCGTTCAATATGTTCCCGGAAGTAGACCCGCTGCTCGGACCGGAGATGAGATCGACCGGAGAAGTGCTCGGATTGTCCAAATCTTTCGGCGAAGCATTTTATAAGGCTCAGGAAGCAACACAGACAAAGCTTCCGCTTGAAGGTACGGTGCTGATCTCTGTAAGCAATCGTGATAAGCCGGAAGTTGTGGAAGTTGCGGCTGATTTTGCAAAAGCGGGATTCAAGATCATTGCGTCAGACCATACTTGCAGCCTGCTTAAAGAGAACGGAATCGAAGCAGAGAAGATCAATAAGCTTCAGGAAGGCCGTCCGAATATGCTTGATGTGATCACGAACGGAAAAGTTGACATGATCGTGAATACACCGTCAGGAAAAGAAAGTAAGAATGACGACAGCTATTTGAGAAAAGCTGCGATCAAAAAGAAAGTTCCGTATATGACGACAATGGCTGCTGCGAAAGCTGCCGCAAACGGAATTATTGCAGTGAAGAAACATGGAAGCAAAGAAGTGAAATCACTTCAGGAAATTCACGGAGAAATTACGGACAAAGAATAGTATGATTCATTAATATAAGACAGGTTTTATGAAGATGCCGGCCGCATTTGCGGTTAGGCATCTTTTGTATAAATGAAAGATATTTTCCTTTGGCAAATCAATCAGATGGTGTATATGTGAAAAAATCAATAAAAAATAAAGCTAAAATAGCCATATTATACAAAAAAGCATAGATAAAAAGAAAAAATACAAAAGAAGTGATAAAAAGTGTAAATATTATTGGGGGGTAATGCTATCATTTATAAGATGATGGGAGTAATGTGGTGAGCACATTCGTACATTACATTTTAAAAAGAAGGAGAGAAGTTTATGAAAAAAAGAGAATGTTCCATAAGGGAATGGCTGCGGTTCTCGCGGTATCGCTGACAACCGGCGGGGCTCTTCCGTTTATGGCTCAGACGGTTCATGCAGAAGACACTGCGGCAGAGCAGGGGCAGACGCCTGAGAGAAAAAGAGCGGTACTGTAACTCTTGAGAAGAAGAACGATGGTACGTATGTCTTCGGAAACGAATATCTGAAAAGAACGTTCAGTTTGAGCGCAGACAAAGTATTGTCAACAAAAGAGATTACAAACTATCGTACCGGAACTCCGGCTGTGTTCACACCGCAGGCGGGCAGTGAAGAGTTTATAATCAACACGCTTGACAATAATTCCGAAGGGGAAGACAGCGGATTCGTAGCGCCTAAGAAAAAGTTGGAGACGACAGGTTGGAAGGCAACGGCGGACAGCGTTGCAGAGAATGAAGCGCCGAATGGCGGAGCAGACAAGATGTTCGACGGTGATAATAATACATATTATCATTCTAAATATGGGGATGGCGTGGATGCAGCGGTGAAAGAGTATCCGCATAATATTTATGTCGATTTTGGTTCGCAGAAGTCGTTCCAGTCTCTTCGCTATCAGCAGAGAGTGGATCAAAATGGAACTCCCACAGTGAGCGGGCATGTGAAAGGTTATAAGATTTATACCGGGGATAGCATCGATGCTCTGAAAACAACAGACGGTGCAAAACTGGTTGGTCAAGGTTCTTTTGAAAATAAAAAGAAACATATGTGAACTTGGACGAAAAAGTGACAGCGCAGTATGTTCGTATTGAGTTTGTTGATTGTTATGAACCGTCAGCTGCAAATGTAAGCAAAGACGTAGCCTGCTGTTCGGAATTTGACTTTTTTGAAGATACAGCGACGTTCCCTGTAGTGGATAACGCGACACAGCTTAAGACGAGCGAAATGAAAGTGCAGGGCGAACCTCAACTGACAGAAAAGGACGGAGTGAAAACGCTGACGTTTACGTTTGAGCCGAAGAGAGTAAGAGGTGTAGATTACACGATCAAAGAAGTGATCACGATGAAAGACGGAGATTCTTTCATGAGAAAACACCTCGATATTTCTGTTGGGGAAGGGCAGGCAGAAAAAGCGAAGATCGATTATATCGATCTGGAAAATATGAACATCGCACAGACTGATCTGAAACAGAATGAATACTGGACGATCAGTGACACTATGGCGGACAATCCTGACATGGGCGGAATGAAAGGCGATTATCTGGAGCTTGGACAGCCGTACTATGTAGGTGCGATGTACTGGGGATGTGAGTTCCCGGAGACAGAGAACAAAATTAAAGGTTCTAATTCCTTTATCCGTTACTACTATGGAAAATCATTGAAACCGATGATAAGTTTGAGTATAACGAAGGAAACGAAAACGGAAAGATGACGACGTGGGACGCTGTCGTAGGAGCTGCCCGAAGCAGAGATTACAGCGTGACACAGAGCGATTTCTATGAATATATCGAGACGATCGCAATAGATACGGAGTTCCGTCAGCAGTACAACTCATGGTACGACAACATGAAGGAGATCACGGACGAGATTATTCAGAAGAGTTTCTTCGAGATTGAGAAAGGATTCACACAGTACGGGATAGCTCCTCTTGATTCTTATGTTGTAGACGATGGATGGACGAATTACAGCTCCTTCTGGGATTTTAATAATAAGTTTCCGAATGAGCTTTACAACTCCAGTCTGCAGGTGAATCAGCTTGCGTCCAACTTCGGACTGTGGCTTGGACCAAGAGGCGGATATGGAACAGAAAGAACGATTGCGAATTGGATTGCAAGTAATGGTTTGGGTTCTGTAAATAATCAATCGGGTGGAGATATTAATATTTCTGATGCGAGATATCTGACGAAATTGAATAAAGATGTTTTCTGCGAGTATCAGGATAAGTTTGATATCAACTACTGGAAACTGGATGGAATGCTCTTAAATCCATCGACAGAGCAGTCCGAATATTATGTGACAGGTAATCCGCTTTATACGATTTCAGAGACATACGAGAGATGGACGGATATTTTTGAAGATATGCGTGACAACAGAGCGGGAAAAGACCTTTGGCTTAATATGACTTCTTACACAAACCCGAGTCCGTGGCACGTTCAGTGGGTGAACAGCGTATGGATGCAGAATACGGGAGATACAGGTTATACGGATAGCTTTAATGCAACGGATGAAGAAGCGATGCTTACATACCGTGACAACGCTTATTATAACTTCTTAAATGAAAGAGAGTGGCAGCTTCGAACAAATATTTTTATAACCATGACCCGGTTTACGGATTGACTGCAAACGATGCTTATCATAGACCGGATATCAAATATACAGATGATGAGATGAGAAATCACCTGTATATGCTCGGAACGAGAGGAACGGCATTCTGGGAGTATTATTATAGTTACTCCATGTTTGATGACAATAAATGGCAGATCAACGCGGAAGCGGCAAAATGGATCGAAGACAATTTCGACATTCTTCAGAAATCACAGATGTTCGGCGGAAAACCGAATGACGGAAATGTTTACGGATATTCCTGCTGGAACGGAAAAGAGGGAATTCTCTCGATCAGAAATCCGAAGAATGAAGCACAAAGTTATAAAGTAACTTATGACAGACTGATCGGCGTCGGAGAAGATCTCGGAACTGTTTACGGAAAGGTTGTCGTAGGAGATCAGAGACACCAGACAGATGAACCGCTTACATATGGCAAGGAAGTGACATACACGCTTAATCCGAAGGAAGTTTTGATCCTGCAGTTTGGTGAGAAAGATGAAACTCCTGCGAAAATCCTTTCTGTAGAAGGAAACGGAAAAGAAGCAGAAGTTGAATTTGACGAGACGATCCGTACGCCGGAAGCGGGAATGTTTAAGGTAGACGGATACGAAGTGACAAAGGCAGAATTGAAAGCCGACAGACGTACAGTGAAACTGACTTTGGATAAGGAACTGAAAGATGCCCGGACAGTGAGCGTAAGTGTAGACGGCGTGAAAGATACTGTCGGAAATACTTCAAAAGTAAGCGCGCAGAATGATGCGTTTAAAGACGGCATCATAACAGGAGTGATCAGCGATGATCTGAAAGACGGAGCTGTATCGACAAAAGCGAAATACTCTGTCGACGGACACGGCGGATTTACTGTAACAGGTAAGATCAAGACAGATTCAAAAGACGTGGTACTTGCAGAGCAGAAAGGCGCTTATAAAGTCGGCATTGACGGCGAAGGATATCTGACGTTTGAGTTTAACAATATGAAGATCACATCGAAATATGATCAGAAGACGGTTGATAAAGCAAACGACAGCTACACAAGCGAGACGAAAGGAATTGCGGCTGACGGTAAAGAGCATCAATTCTCTGCTGTAAAAGAAATTAACGGAATGATCAAACTTTACCTTGACGGAAAAGTGGTTGCTTCAACATACAGCGAAGATAAAGCAAATCCGGAGATCGCAAAAGGCGAAACGATATTTGCGCAGGGTCTGACAAAAGACGAAGTTTCTTATATTACAGTTCTCGACAGATCGCTTGCATATGATGAAGTGAAAGATCTGATCGATACAGAAGATAATGTTGTTCTTGCAAAGAACAATCCGAAAGTAAAAGTTACCGCTTATGATGCAACTGTTAATACGGCAGTGGCAGAGAAACCGGACAGACCGTTTAGCATGGTAAACGACGGCGTGAAGAGTACGGCGAATTATCTGGAGCTGACAGATACGAGCGACAGCCAGAACCATTCCCGTTACGTGCAGTTCGATCTCGGAGACGAGTATGATCTGATGAAGATCCATATGACAAGATACTGGGATGGTTCAAGAAAATACGGACCGACAGTGATCCAGTTAAGTACAGACGAGAACTTTGCGGCAGACAAAACGACAACGGTATATAACTCCGATAAAGACAATGTACATAAACAGGGCGCGGGCAAAGATGAGTTTTATGTCGAGACGGCAGCAGGCAAAGAGATGTGGAACGCAGAAAACAGTGAACCTGTAACAGCTCGCTACATCCGTGTCTATGTAAACGGAAGAGAAAATAATCAGGGTACGTCTGATCATATCGTCGAGTTCGAGGCTTACGGTGCGAAAGACGGCGGAGCGATCATCCGTCCGGACAGACCGGAAGAGCCGGAGAAACCGGTACTTACAGGCGTGACAGCGTCAGTTGAAAAGGCAGAACTGAAAGTCGGCGAGACAACAAAGGCAACAGCAACGATCATGCCGGAAGGTGCAGAAGGCGTAGAGCTTGCATGGACGTCTTCCGATGATAAGATTGCAACAGTAGATAAGGACGGAAACGTTAAGGCGGTTGCAGAAGGAACGGCAACGCTGACTGTAACGGCGACACAGGGAAGCGGAGACGGCGCGGTAACAAAAACAGCTACTGTGGATGTAACGGTAATAAAAGACGGCGGAACAGATCCGGAACCGGAGAAACCGGTACTTACAGGCGTGAAAGCGTCAGTTGAAAAGGCAGAACTGAAAGTCGGCGAGACAACAAAGGCAACAGCAACGATCATGCCGGAAGGTGCAGAAGGCGTAGAGCTTGCATGGACTTCTTCCGATGACAAGATTGCGACAGTAGATAAGGACGGAAACGTTAAGGCGGTTGCAGAAGGAAAAGCAACGCTGACTGTGACAGCGACACAGGGAAGCGGAGACAGCGCGGTAACAAAAACAGCTACTGTGGATGTAACGGTAATAAAAGACGGCGGAACAGATCCGGAACCGGAGAAACCGGTGGTACTTACAGGCGTGAAAGCGTCAGTTAAGAAAGCAGATCTGAAAGTCGGCGAGACAACAAAGGCAACAGCGAAGATCACACCGGAAAAGGCAGAAAATGTAACATTTGCATGGGCTTCTTCCGATAAAAAAGTTGCAACGGTAGATGCTGACGGCAATGTAAAGGCAGTCGGCAAAGGAACAGCGAAGCTGACAGTGACAGCGACACAGGGAAGCGGAGCGGATGCAGTGAAAGTAACTGACACTGTGAAAGTGACGGTTACAAAAGACGGCGGTCAGACACCGCAGGAGGATGGAAAGACACCTCCGAAGACAGGAGACGAAACAGCGCCGTTCTTCCCGTTTGTACTTGCACTTGCGGCAGGCGCAGTGGTCATGATCACGAGAAAAAGAACGGATAAACAAAGATACGCAGAAAAGATCAAAATAAAAATTGATACTTAAAAAGGATTGTCGTGTGAGCGGCGATCCTTTTCTGCATTATCGGATATTCCGGTTTCTGATCGCGCAGAACCTTCAGGGAGGACGTCTGCGCCGCAGCAGGCAAGTTTACAGCTTTACGGCGTGTGGAAAGGAAACGTATATAAAAATGTTAGAATGGAAAAAACGGTTCGCTTTGTGATAAAATGATAGAAGAAAACAACTTCGGATCATTGAAATGGGAAAACGCAGAAGGAATATAATGAAAAGTATTATGAGGAAATGCTGTCGGTCGTTCGGGAATACAAGGATTACAGCGTGCTTGGGCATATGGATCTGATCGCCCGTTATGATGAAAAGGGCGTCTATCCGTTTGAAAAGATCAAACCGATCGTCGAAGAGATTTTGCAAGTTGTCATAGCGGATGGGAAAGGTCTGGAAGTGAATACATCGTCATATCGGTACGGTCTTTCTGACACGACGCCTTCTGTGGAAATTTTAAAACGGTACAGAGAGCTTGGCGGAAAGATCGTCACAATAGGGAGCGACAGTCATAAACCGGAACACTTGGGCGCTTATATAGAAGAAACGAAGGAAATGCTGAGAAAAGCAGGTTATACGCAGTTTTGTACTTATGAAAGAATGTCTCCGGTTTTTCATGATCTATAACAACGTTTTTGCTATATAAACTGCAAAGAAAGCGGAGAGAAAAGAGATAATTGTGCAGTATAAACAAAATAAAGAAAATAGAATAAACATATTGCACAAAAGAAGTCCGGGCAATAGGCAAAAACTATCATAAATTACAAATCGGTTGCTAAAAAGTGCAAATAACTGAAATGTAAAGTGCGATATCATAAGAAAATAGGAATAGTGGGCAACTATAGTAACTAGAAAAAAGAGGGAAATGTATGAGAAAGAGAATGAAAACAGTAAGAGGCTTGTGGGCAGGTCTGCTTGCGGCGGCAGTTGTACTTTACATCGGCTGCACCGTCGGCGTTGACCGTACAGGCAGAGGAAGCTGACGCAGTGCAGACTGCAGAAGTTTCAGGGTGGAATATCAGATCTACCCGACTCCCCATGAGATGACTTATCAGGATGGGGGATTCGACATCGGAGAAGTGAATATTGTTTACGAAAACGGTGTTGATGATGTGACAAAGAATCGAATGACAGAAGTTCTTTCGATCAAAGGCAAGAGTGAGAGCGCTGCTGTTACCAATGCAAAAGTTGACGGCAAGACGAATATCCTTGCAGGTATCTACGGCTCCGACGGATATGTAGATAAATGTGTGAAGGAGCATTACACAGTAGATAAATCTTTGTTTGACCATCACGGTTCCCTATTTCCTCGCATCTAATAAGGGTGAGATCGTAATCCTCGGATTAGATACAGATGCGGTATTTTACGGCATCACATCTTTGAAGCATATCTTCAATCAGATGGACGGAACTACGATCCGCAACTTTGAGATGAGAGATTATGCAGATGTAAATATCCGTGGATTTATCGAAGGATATTACGGACTTCCGTGGTCGAATGAGGACAGAATGTCTCTTATGAGATTCGGCGGAGATTATAAGATGACGTCTTATATCTTTGCTCCGAAAGACGATGAGTATCACAAAGGAAAATGGCGTGATTTATATCCGGAAGAAGAACTGGCAAAGATCAAGGAAATGGTAAAAGTCGGAAACGATTCTAAGTGCCGTTTCGTTTGGACAGCCCACCCGTTTATGGGAGGATTTAATCAGGCGCAGGCAGATCAGGAGATTCAGGCGCTTCTGCGCAAATTTGATCAGTTGTACGATGCAGGCGTGCGTCAGTTCGAGTACTCGGCGACGACGTCGGAAGCCTTCCGAGAACGATCGTGATCAACATGATGACAAAAGTATCCGAGTGGGCAAAAAGAAAGGCGATGTATATGACACAGTATTCTGTCCGGCAGGATATAACCATTCATGGCAGTCAGGCGGTACAGGCGGCAATTATGCAGAGCTGAACGAGTATGACAAAGGATTCCCGGAAGATATCAAGATCTTCTGGACAGGAGAAGCAGTATGTAAACCGATCGAGCAGGTAACGCTTGATCACTTCAGAACTCATAGAACGACAGACGGTCAGAAACGTCGTGCCCCGCTATTCTGGCTCAACTGGCCTGTAAACGACATTAATCACGGACGTCTTATGATGGGTAAAGGTGTGCAGCTTAAAACAGATGTAAATCCGGAAGATCTTGCGGGAGCGGTGACAAACCCGATGCAGGAATCAGAAGTATCGAAACCGGCGATCTTCGCAGTTGCGGATTATAGCTGGAATATCGCAGGATTTAATATGGATAAGAGCTGGGCGGATTCATTTGCGTATATTGATGAAAATGCATCTGAAGAGCTTCATACACTTGCGAAACATATGTCTAACCCGGAACCGAACGGACATGGACTTGTATTGCCGGAGTCAGAAGAAATTCAGGGTCTGATCAATACTTATAAAACACAGCTTGCAGCAGGAAACGTAGAAGAAGCAACAACAACGCAGCTTGTGGCAGAGATGACAACAATCATTGAAGCTTGCGACGGTTTCCATGCAAAGAGCAAAAACGAGGCAATGAAAGCGGAAATCCTTCCGTTTACAAACTCTTTGAAAGATCTCTGTACGGCAATCCGTTCTTTTTGCACAGGCACAGGATGCAATGCAGAAAAATGATATGCAGAGCGCGTTTGATCTGTATATGGCAGGTTCGGGAAGTTATGCGACCTCCCAGACATATACAAAAGAGATGTACAATGCGTCTCCGGCAGTTGTAACTCCGGGATCGACCCATTTGATCCCTCTGGCAAAAAACATTGGAAGCGGCATTGTCAGATCCGATGAACGATTATGTGGCAGGCGATGTTGAAAGACCGTTGAAAATTACGGCAGAGGCAAGCTTTCAGACATGGCAGAGCGGAAAACCGGCAGATATTATTGACGGCAACAGCGGTACGTATGCATGGTACAACGGAGCAGAAGGTGTCGGACAGTATTATCAGGTGAACTTCAGCAAACCGACGACTATTTACGGCGTACATATCGAAAACGGCGCAGGAAAAGAGAAACCGGACGATACATTCGGATACGCAAAACTGAAATATCAGGCAGAAGGTTCTGATGAGTGGAAAGAATTAGAAAACGGAAAAGAATACGGACCATATGCTGCGAAAGTTGATGTGGCAGGACTTGAAATCGAGAACGTTACGGCAGTTCGTTATGAGTGCTCGAGAGTGGGAGGATCTGGTAAATGTCCTTCTATGCGTGAGTTCAAAAGTAGACTTGCAGCCCGGAGCGGCAGATACGTTTACAAAAGAAGTGATCCGTACAACAGAAGGTTGGACTGTTTACAATAATGGAAACGAAAATAATGCAATCGACGGTGATGAAGGCACAAGCGTACATTACAATGTAAGACAGGGAGATCCTACAAACGGTGACTCTATGATCGCAGGTGATTATTTCGGAGTGAAGCTGTCCGAGAAGATCACACTTGGAAAGATCAAGATTGTCCAGGGTAATAATGATACACATGCAGATTATATGCAGAACTGTGATCTGGAGTGGTCGGTTGACGGTCAGAAATGGACAAAGATTGCAACATTTGAAAACAAACGCACGATAGAGATCGATGTATCTGACAAAGATATTCAGGCACAGTATGTTCGTATCAAGAATAATGCGACACAGAAAAACTGGTTTGCGATCAGAGAATTTGACGTTGACTCTAAAGTATGGTTTAACTCGAAAGTTTACACAAACGTAGACGCTTACAAAAGAATACAGAGCAAATCTGTTGGATGAAAGCGCTGAAATCGAAGCTAAGAATGATATTACTTTAAAGAAAGATCAGTATATCGGCTTAAAATTAGACCGCATTCATGAGATTAAAGATATTCAGAAGAATCTTGAAAATGCAGACAAGCTTACCCTTGAAACATCTCTCAATGCATATGAGTGGACAACATATGATGCAAAGAAACCGGGAGATGCAAGATATATCAGACTGATCAACAAGACGAATGATGATGTGAAATTCAATTTGAAACAATTCGTTGTAAATACGGTAGAGTTCAAAGAAAAATCACTGCATTCAAAAAGCGGAAATTATACGATCACAGATCCTGAGAAAGCGTTCGACGGAAACAGAGCAACAGAGGCTGTTTATCAGACATCACAGAACGAAGGCGTTTGGTTCGTATACGATCTCGGACAGACAATCCACTTCGATAAGTTCAAAGCTGTCTGCGAGGATAGCGAGCATGACTATATCAGACATGGTAAATTCTCTGTATCTACAGACGGAGAGACATGGGAAGAAATCATGACTCTCGGTTCACAGGATGGACCAAATAACGGAGAAGCGAATGATACTGATGAGATCGGAGCGGTGCTTCCGAATCATGAAACTTCTTATAATACAAAAGAAGCAACAAACATTAACAAAGATGCACGTTACCTGAAATTCGAGGTAACAAGAACAAAAGTCGGTTCTGACAAGTGGGTTCGCTTCAGCGAGCTTGAGATCAATGACGGAGCGTATGTTCCGAGTGAAAACGATCCGACATATGAAAGCTCATGTCTCGATACACAAAACGGAAAATTCTCTTATATGTCAGATATGAATCTTGCGACATCATTTGTTCCGGCAGAAAAGAGCGGAAACCTTGTTTATCATGTATCAGAGAAGAATGACCGCAATAAGATTAAGATTGTTCAGAGAGCAGATTCGATTTCAAATGCAACTGTAAGTGTGAGAACATTAGCAGAAGCAGATACATGGAAACCTGTCGGAACACTGGGCAAGACAGTGAATGAGTTTGTTCTTCCGAATGAGACAGTGCTTCTTGATGTGAAAATTGAGTGGTCAGATGCTAAGGTCGGCATTATAGAGATGTTCCTTTCAAAAACAGATGCTCCGACACCGGAAGAGAAAGTTTGGACAGTGACACTTGACGGAAAAGAAGTAAAAGTAAAAGACGGAGAAAAACTGACAAAACCGGCAGACCCGACAAAAGAAGGATATAAATTCCTCGGATGGTTTGTAGGAGATAAGGAGTTTAACTTCGATACACCGATCACAGAAGAACTGAACGGTATTAAGATCGAAGCTCGTTTTGAGAAAATCGACGAACCGACACCGGAAGAGAAAGTTTGGACAGTGACGCTTGACGGAAACGAAGTGAAAGTAAAAGACGGAGAAAAACTGACAAAACCGGCAGATCCGACAAAAGAGGGATACAAATTCCTCGGATGGTTTGTAGGAGATAAAGAGTTTAACTTCGATACACCGATCACAGAAGAACTGAACGGTATTAAGATCGAAGCTCGTTTTGAGAAGATCGACACACCGACACCGGGGGAGAAAGAATGGACAGTGACACTTAACGGAAAAGAAGTCAAAGTAAAAGACGGAGAAAAACTGACAAAACCGGCAGACCCGACAAAAGAGGGATACAAATTCCTCGGATGGTTTGTGGGAGATAAGAAGTTTGACTTCGATACACCAATCACAAAAAGAACTGAACGGTATTAAGATTGAGGCTCGTTTTGAGAAAATAAAAGATGAGCCACAGCAGCCGAACAAAGGCGGAGCAGTTCAGACAGGTGATACAACAAACATAGCGCTGTGGATTGCATGTCTTGGTATAGCAGGCGCTGCAGTTGCTGTAACTCTTAGATCACGCAGAAAACGTTCTTAATGAAACGGTTGTTTTGATTGACGAACGGTGATCAGTTATAAAAAGTAAAATACAGATTTTTCTGCCGGCGGGATTTATCCTGCCGGCAGTTTTGCAGTGTAGATTAAAGATAAAACAATAGAATATGGAACGTAAGAAATGTTTTCAAAAAGCTATAAAAATGAGCTTTAAAAAATCGTAAAAAACTGTAAAAAATTTTAGTAAAAAAATTGACAGAATAAGAAAAAAGACTTGCAATTATAAAAGTTATATGATAATATTAAAAACGGTTCTGCTACAGAACTAGAAAACAATGGCCCCGTGGTCAAGCGGTTAAGACATCGCCCTTTCACGGCGGTAACACGGGTTCGATTCCCGTCGGGGTCATTTATCATTCGGACAACAGAAGTATTGTTGCGAAAAGAATGATAAAACTATGCATATTATTTTACTATGTGTAGTATATATATGAATAAGGCGCAGTAGCCAAGTGGTAAGGCGTGGGTCTGCAACACCCTGATTCACCGGTTCAAATCCGGTCTGCGCCTCTTGAGAGATCCCGAAAGACTAATGTTTTTCGGGATTCTTTTTTGCAAAAGGCGAGCGGCACAACTGTCTTGTCATTTGTAAACTCAAGTGTTATAATGAGCATCACGACAGAAACAAAGGCGTATGGATTTCATGCGGGAAAGGGTATACGAATGACGATTAGAGAAGAGATCGAACAGTTGAAGAAGGAAAAAAACGCGGTCATACTGGCGCATTATTATGTAAGACCGGAAGTTCAGGAAATTGCAGATTATATCGGCGATTCTTTTTACCTGAGCAAGGTGGCAGTAGAGTTGGAGGAGCAGACGATTGTGTTCTGCGGCGTTTCGTTTATGGGCGAAAGTGCGAAAGTGCTGAATCCTCAGAAGACGGTTCTTATGCCGGATGCAAAAGCGGACTGTGCGATGGCGCATATGGCAGATGAGGAGACGATCCGTGCGATGCGGAAGAAGTATGATGATCTTGCGGTTGTCTGCTATATTAATTCAACGGCAGAACTGAAAAGATTATCGGATGTATGCGTAACTTCGGCAAATGCGGTTCGGATTGTAAAGGCACTTCCTAACAAAAACATTTTCTTTATTCCGGATAGAAATCTGGCGCATTTTGTGGCGGAGCAGACGCCGGAGAAGAATTTTGTATACAACGAAGGATATTGTCCGATTCACGAGACGGTAAAAATAGAGGAATTAAAGCAGGCGAAAGCGGAGCATCCGGAAGCGGAAGTGCTGACGCATCCTGAATGTCCGAAGTCGCTTCTTGATCTTTCGGATTATATCGGAAGCACGTCCGGCATTATTGATCGTGTGGGAAAGAGCGACGCTGAGGAATTTATCATCTGCACGGAAAACGGTGTGAGATATGAGCTTGAAAAAAGATATCCGAATAAAAAGTTCTATTTTACAAAAACAGAACCGGTCTGTGAAGATATGAAAATGATCACTCTGGAAAAGATCGCTCATGTTTTGAGAACAGGTGAAAATGAAGTTCAGATGGACGAAGCTCTTCGTGCCGAATCAAAGAAACCGTTGGAAAAGATGCTTGATCTGGCAAAATAACAGGTGAAAATGAAAGATATAATTAAGGAATAGTAAGGTAAGATTAGGGGCGCTAAGGGAAGTGGATATGGAAAAAATAAAAGAAAAACAAGATCAGGTCGATGTGGTCATTGTCGGAACAGGAGTCGCAGGATTATTTGCGGCATTGAATCTGCCGCGTGATTTTAAAATTATGATGATTACCAAAGCGGATCTGGAGAGCAGCGATTCATTTTTGGCACAGGGCGGAATCTGCGTTTGCGCGATGAAAGTGATTATGACAGTTATTTTGAAGATACGATGCGTGCGGGGCATTATGAGAACCGAAAAGAATCGGTCGATATTATGATCCGCAGTTCGCAGGAGATCATCAGGGAACTGATCGGGTACGGCGTTGAATTTGAACGCAGGACAGAGCATAGTGATGATGTCATCGGTGACAGTGATATTTCTCGTACATATGAGTATACAAGAGAAGGGGCGCATTCAAGTCCGAGGATTTTATTTCATGAGGATATTACAGGAAAAGAAATTACGGGAAAACTTTTGGCGCGGGTGAAAGAGCTTGACAATGTAGAGATTTTTGAATATACGACAATGACGGATATTATAGAGGAAGGCGGAGTATGCAGAGGCGTTGTCATGCAGGAACAAGACGGAACGAGCCGGGCAGTTCGCTCAGCGTATACGATCGTTGCAAGCGGCGGAATCGGAGGATTGTACCGTCATTCCACAAATTTTCCGCATTTGACGGGAGATGCTCTTGAAATTGCGAAAAAACACGGAATCAGACTGGAACATACCGATTATGTTCAGATTCATCCGACAACGCTTTATTCTAAGAAGCCGGGGCGGAGATTTCTGATTTCGGAATCAGTGCGGGGAGAAGGAGCTGTTCTGCTTTTTGATAAAGAGGGAAATCGTTTTGTAAATGAATTGCTTCCGCGGGATGTCGTTACAAAAGCGATTCGCGAACAGATGGAAAAAAGACGGAACAGATCATGTGTGGCTGTCTATGGAGAATATAGGAACAGAGTCGATATTGAGTCATTTTCCGAATATATACAGACGTTGTAAAGAAGAAGGGTACGATGTGACGAAAGAGCCGATTCCGGTTGTTCCGGCTCAGCATTATTTTATGGGAGGCATCTGGGTGGACAGCGATAGTCAGACTTCTATGGAACGGTTATTTGCGGCAGGAGAGACGAGCTGCAACGGAGTTCACGGAGCAAATCGTCTGGCAAGCAATTCTTTGCTGGAAAGCCTTGTGTTCGCAAAAAGGGCGGCGCAGAAGATCGGAAGAGAAAAAACGGATACCGCCGCAAAGCAGGCGGGAGAGAACGAAAAAAGGAGTGGAAACGTGAATAAAATTACAATGAAATTACAGGCCGATCATTTGATCATGGAGGCATTAAAAGAAGATATTTCAAGTGAAGATGTCAGTACAAACGCAGTGATGAAAGAAGCCGTTCCGGGAGAGGTTGACCTGATCTGCAAAGAGGACGGGATTATTGCTGGACTGGACGTATTTTCAAGGGTGTTTGAACTTTTAGATGAAAATACGAAAACAGAGCTTTACTGTAAGGACGGAGATGAGGTAAAATCAGGACAGCTTATGGGAAAGGTGAAGGGCGATATCAGAGTGCTTCTTTCCGGCGAGCGTGTGGCTCTTAATTATCTGCAAAGAATGAGCGGGATCGCAACATATACACATTCTGTGGCAAAACTTCTGGAAGGTACGAAAACGAAACTTTTAGATACGAGGAAAACGACGCCGAATATGCGTGTTTTTGAGAAGTATGCAGTTACGACAGGCGGCGGATATAATCACAGATATAATCTGTCGGACGGAGTTTTGCTGAAGGATAATCACATCGGAGCGGCAGGAGGAGTTGCACAGGCTGTAAAAATGGCGAAGGAATATGCGCCGTTTGTCCGCAAGATTGAGATTGAAGTGGAAACTCTCGACATGGTAAAAGAGGCTGTAGAGGCAGGCGCAGATATTATCATGCTTGATAATATGACGACAGAAGAAATGCAGGAAGCAATCAGAATCATTGACGGAAGAGCTGAAACGGAATGTTCGGGAAATGTAACGAAAGAGAATATTGCACGTCTGACAGGTCTTGGCGTTGATTATATTTCAAGCGGAGCTTTAACACATTCTTCTCCGATACTTGACATTTCGATGAAAAACCTGCATCCTGTTAAGGAGGATGTCAGATGACAGGCTCTGACAGAAGAAAACAGATTGTAGATCAGATCAGAAACAGCACGACGCCTGTTGCGGGGAAAGTTTTGGCGGCGGCATATGATGTAAGCCGTCAGGTCATTGTACAGGACATTGCGCTGATACGGGCAGCCGGATATGATATCATCTCTACGAACAGGGGATATATTATCAATGAGCCGGCAGCAGTAAGCCGTGTGTTCAAAGTGAAGCATACAGATGCGCAGGTTGAAGAAGAGCTGACAGAGATCATCGATCTGGGCGGGATCGTGCGCAATGTGATGGTCAACCACAGAGTTTACGGGCATATGGAAGCTGAGATCAACATTACATCCCGCAGAAAAGTGACGGAATTTATGGATGATATTCAGAACGGAAAGTCGAGTCCGCTGAAAAATATTACTTCGGATTATCATTACCATAAAGTAGAAGCTGACAGTGAAGAGACATTGGATCTGATTGAGGATATGTTGAGAAATAAGGGATTTCTTGTGGAGGATCGCGGTTAGATCATTGAAAGCGAATACGGGCAGAGGTTGGAAGATGAAAGAAATTTTTGAGTTGCTGAAACAAGTTTTAAACAGAGAATTTATCCGTGCGGTGCTCAGCAATCCGAGGACGAAGGACGGCGTCGTGAAAGCGAAAGTCCGTCCTCTTGAGAAAAACGGCGATTTCATGTTTCAGGTAGAAAAGTTTACGAAGACGCAGGCGTTTCATGAAAACATAAACTGCAAAGATGCAGCGGAAATACTGGCAGGTCATATGGAAAATTTCCGGCAGATGCAGATCGAGACTGTTCAGGCGGAATATACGGTTCTTGTGAGCAAGAAAGGAAAAATTTCGATCAAGCGGAAAAACCGAAAAAGCGCGGGCCTCCGGCAGAGCTTTCACATGACAGGAAGAAACGCTATATATTAGAAGAAGGAACTTTTGTTCCGTTTTTAAATGATCTCGGAGTTATGACAGAAGAAGGGAAGATCGTTCGGACGAAAACGGATAAGTTTCGCCAGATCAACCGTTTTCTTGAATTATAGAAGATATCCTTCCACAGCTTGACAAAGGACGTGAATTGACAATTCTCGACTTCGGCTGTGGAAAATCATACCTTACGTTTGCGATGTATTATTATTTGAAAGAACTGAAAGGGTTTGACATTCATGTGATCGGACTCGATCTGAAGGAAGATGTGATTCGCCGGTGTAGCGGACTTGCAAAAAAATATGGGTATGAGAAACTGCATTTTCTCGTAGGAGATATTGCGGATTATGAAGGAGTGAACGAGGTGGATGTCGTCGTGACGCTTCATGCATGTGATACGGCGACAGATTATGCGCTTGCAAAAGCGATCGGTTGGAATGCCAAAGTTATATTATCGGTTCCGTGCTGTCAGCACGAAGTGAACGGACAATTCGCGAAAGCGGATAAGACGCAGTGTTATGACGGATGTCTGGATCCGATCATGGATTACGGACTTTTGAGGGAGAGGTTTGCGGCGCTTGTGACGGACGGATTGAGAGCAAAATATTTAGAAGCTGCGGGATATGATACGCAGGTACTTGAGTTTATCGATATGGAGCACACTCCGAAAAATATTTTGCTTCGGGCGGTCAGAGCGGATGAGAAAAGAGTTACGAAAAAAAGCGCGGGAACAGCGATTGAAAAATGTGAACGTTTTTTGCAGATAGAGCCGACGTTGGGGAGATTGTTGGCAGATAAAGGGAGAATTACAAAGAATGAAGAAAAAATAATGAAAGCAGGTATTTTGATCGTTGTTTTTTTGTGCCGCGGTCATTATTTCAAGCCTTGTGATCAACAAAGATGTGTCGGATGAGGCCGCCGACATGGGGGCTGCATCTCTGCCTGAGATTTCTTTTTATGTCGGAGAAACAGAAGTGAATCCGCTTTTTGGTTATGTAAACAAGATGGAGATACCTGCTGTACGTGATACGATCACTCCGCTTAAAAGCGACGGTTCATTGACTGTAAAAGTAGAAAAATACGGAAATAAGATCGATAAACTTAAATATGAGGTATATTCGCTTGACGGAACGAAGAAACATGCAGAAGGCAAAGCGGATATAGTGAAAGAAACTTCGCAGGCAGAACTGGACTTGAAAGGGATCTTGTCATCGGAAGAGCCGGAGGCAGTTTTGAAAGTGACGCTTGATACGCCGCTGTCTCAAAACGGAAAGACGGCGGGATATTATACCCGCATTGTACGACCGAAAGAAGTCACGACTGATCAGTGCCTTGCATTTGCAAAAGATTTTCATACAAAAGCGTTGAATAAAGAAGCGACAGAGGAACTTACGGCATATTTAGAGCCGGATGAAAAGAGCGATAATACGACATATCAAACGGTAAATATTCATTCAGATATTACGCATATACAATGGGGAGATATGAAGCCCTCCGTGATCGGAGATGTGGAGTGGGATATAAAAGAAAGTAATACGGTATATACTTCTATACTCGCAAAATATAAAGTTTCCTGTACGGACGAAGAGGAGCGGAAAGCATCTATAACGTGAAAGAGTTTTTCCGGGTGAGATTTCTCGTAGATACGATCTATTTGCTCGACTATAACCGGAATATGGAACAAGTATTTGACGGAAGAGAAAGTGATTTTGATGAAAACGGAATCATACTTGGCATTATTCGAAGGATATTTCCTATGAGATCAATAAAGACCAGACTTCCGCCGCGTTTGTGCAGGCCGGTGAATTATGGCTGTATGAGTCGAAAAAGGAAATCTGACAAAAGTATTTTCCATGCCAGATCAGGAAGGCAGAGATACGCGGGGAGAGAATGATCAGCATGCGGTGCGTGTGATCGGCATTGATAATAAAAATAATATTACGTTTGCCGTTTACGGGTATATGGCGCGCGGCAGCCACGAAGGCGAGGTCGGCGTCGGCATTTATTATTATGATGCGGCTGAAAATAAGATTGAGGAAAAGGCATTTATTACAAGTACGAAATCGTTTGCCATCGCAGAAGATGAGCTTGGTAAGATGGTATATTATAATCAGAGTACTTCCCTTTTGCACGTTCTTGCAGACGGAACTTTATATCGGATCGATCTGAAGAAAGATGAGAAGAAAGTGCTTGCGGAGAATCTTACTGACGAACGGTATGCCGTTTCAGATGACGGTCATCTTATGGTGTATCAGACCGGAGGAAAACAGATAAGTCCGCGACGCTTCATATAATGAACTTAAAGAGCGGAGAGGATTATACGATCAAAGCGGAAGATGGGGAAAACCTGCGCCCTCTTGGGTTTATCAACGGAGATTTTATATATGGAAAGGTAAATCCTGCCGATACAGGGATCACGGTATCAGGCGAAGAGATCACACCGATGTACGAAGTGCAGATCAGAAACTCTAAGAATAAAGAAGCTGCGCAGTATAATTTCACAGAACAAAGTATTTATACGACGGATGTGCTCATCGACGGGAATCTGCTGACTTTTAACCGCGTTATAAAAGACGGAGAAACATATAATTCCACAAAGCAGGAATATGTTACGAACAATGAGGAACGTAAAGAGTCGAAGATTGTTTTTGAAACATATGTATCGGAAAACACAGGAAAACAGATGCGTTTTACATTTGCGGACGGAGTGAAAAGAAACAAAAACAGAATGAAAAACCGATATATCAGCCGGGCAAAAAAACGCTGACGATTGAGCTGAAAGGGAAAGAGAAAGAAGAAAAATATTATGTTTACGGCATGGGAGAACTGGCGGCTGTCTATAACAAAGCAGGGTATGCGGTTCAAAAGGCAGAGCAGGTTTCGGGAGTTGTAATTTCTTCCGAGCAAAAATATGTATGGGAGAAAGGAAACCGGGATCTTGTTTATTCAACAGAAGCAGGTAAGTTTCAATGTGAAGAAGGAGAAAGTTCTCTTGATGCGTGTGAGCGTTATATGGAACAGTATCATGCACAGCGGCTTGATCTGACAGGCTGTTCTCTCGATCAGATGTTATATGTGATCAATCGCGGGTGTCCGATGATCGCGATATTGGAATCGGCACATGCGGTGCTTTTGACAGGATATACGATGACGGATATCACATATGTAGATCCGAGTACAGGAGAATCATATACAGTCGGCATGAGCGAAATGGAAAATATGACAGAAGCAGGCGGAAACACATTTATCGGATACATCAGATGATAAAAGGAGAACTTTCCTCAGGAAGTTGATTGGCGCGGCACATACCGGAAAGGTAAATATAAGTGATAAAAAATATCCGTGGGATGCGAAAAACGTATCTCACGGATATTTTTTGTATCGTATGTTAGCAGCGCTTCAGATGTTTGGCCGCAATAAGCGCGGAGTGCGTTTTGCGAATGAGTTTTGCGAATGACGCAAGCTGAACTGCCGCATGCTTTAGAATATTTTATGATATGGAAGGTTTAAATAAAACCCCTTTATATTTATTCAGTGCTGTGTACAGTATCATTCCGAGAACTCCGCAGGAGATCACTTCCCCCAGACCTACTGTCAGCATCATAAACGGGATCGGAAGAGGAACTGCATAACCGTATTTTAAAATAAACGGAACGATGAGCGCGTTTGCGATGATCGGAGGAACCGGCGCTAAATATTTGCTTTTATTGCGAAGCTGCCATGTAAATAAAGCTCCGATCAATGTGGCGATGCTTCCGAAAATAATATCCGGCAAGATTGCTCCGCCTAATATGTTGCTGATAAGACATCCTAAAAATACTCCGGGAATTCCCGCAGGTGTGATTGCGGGCAGAATTGTCAGCGCTTCCGAAAAGCGGATCTGCACTTCTCCGAATGCAAAAGATGCGCCGAGCATAGTCAGTACGACGTAGATTGCGGCGATCATCGCCGCCTGTGCCATGAAAAGCACTTTGCTTTGTTGAGTTGTTTTCATTTTTCAATTCTCCTTTAGTTTTGTTTTACGTGTGGAAGGTCACGAACACACGATTCATTTTCCGCGAAACAATGAGCCATGTGGAGGTGCTTGCACATCCATTTGGCGAATGTCGCGAGAGTCAAATACCGCAGGTATTTGGCTTACGCCGGAAATCGGCGAAACCCTTGTAAGACCTTATTTTTCGGGTTTTTGTAACGTGGGTTAGTATAGCACGGAGAGCGTTGGAAGTCAAGCCGTCCCCAGCATTCTGTTAGTTAATTTTCCGATCGTCAGCATCTAATGTAAAAGAGGTATCAAAAGTGCATACCATTGGTAGAATTAATAAAAGCATATATAGTTGTATAACCGAAGATATCGTAACGGATGAAGTTATTATTACAGATAATCAGCTTCAGCATATTTTGGATAGACACCCAGAAGTATATAAAGAAGTTACAGATTATTTGAATGATATCATATCTGCCCCGGATTTTATTATTAAAGATAACAATACAATACATTGTTGGCAACAAATTGTACCGCCCCCAAAAAAACTTAGACCTAAAAGGACGTTATTATGAAGTCCTTGCCCATCAACTTTCCGAGGCGAATCTTTTCGTTAGTGCCATCAATCCCAAACTTTGGAATGTTCATTCTGGCATTGCTGACATTCGTATTTACGTTTATCAGATAGTGCTTTAAGGCATAGAAAACCACCCTCTAAACTTTGACCGGTTTCAGGGTGGTGATTCTATTACAATCTTGTCGAGGTCAACCCCTTGTGGGCGGTTGTTCCTTTTATGTCTATAATATAGTATATCCATCAGAGCGATACAAGGGCTATTCAGATTTTACTATAGAAAGTCGGTACGTTTTGTGGTGATCTTCAGAAGGGAGATTCTTAAAGACCTCTTCGTCTATAATCAGATTTGTCCAATCATTCGTCAATATTTCCCCATCAAATAGAGTTACTCTTATGAAATCTGGTAATTTATAAATATCGTCAGTAGTATACTGTCGTTTTGGAGTGGGAATAGTAACACATCCTTTCATGGTGATAGTGTTGCCGGATCATTCTTTAGGAATCGGTCGTGCAAAGTTATTGAAATGTAAAAAAGAAATGATACGCTGTGTACATTGAAGGTATTTATATGATGACAAACAAGTGCGGGGAAACATTTTTATAATGTTTTCTGTCTGAGTAAAGTGAAAGGAATGGATGGATTTATGGAAATTGTGGCGGCGATTGATTCGTTTAAAGGGAGTATGACTTCGGTACAGGCGGGAAAAGCCGCCGCAAAGGGAATTCATAAAGTTGATCCTGAAGCAAAAGTGCATGTCAGACCGCTGGCAGACGGAGGCGAGGGACAGTGGAAGCGTTGGTGTCCGGTATGAACGGAACGATACGGAAAGTTTCTGTAACCGGACCGATCGGAAAAACGGTTGTGTGCGAGTATGGTGTGATCGAGAATACAGATGGAAAAACAGGAGAGAAAACAGAAGAGAAAACAGCGGTCATTGAGATTGCGAAAGCGGCAGGGCTGACTCTTCTTTCAGAGGAAGAACGAAATCCGTTGTATACGACAACTTACGGTGTGGGAGAAGTGATAAAAGACGCTGTGCGAAACGGATGCAGAAAATTTATTGTCGGGATCGGAGGAAGCGCGACAAACGACGGGGGAGCAGGAATGCTTCAGGCTTTGGGTTTTGGCCTGCTGAAGGAAAACGGGGAACAGATTCCGATTGGGGCAAGGGGTCTGGAAGAACTGGCGGAGATTACAGATGATAACGTGATCCCTGAACTTGCGGAATGTAAATTCAAGATTGCCTGTGACGTAACGAACGTATTGTGCGGAGAGACAGGAGCAAGCGCTGTGTACGGTCCCGCAGAAAGGCGCGGATGAAGAGATGACCGAAAGGTTAGATCGTCTTCTCTTTTCTTATGCGTCTTTGGTGAAGAAAAAAGATTCCGAAAGCAGATTCTATGTATCCGGGTACGGGGGCGGCAGGCGGTTTGGGATTTGCATTTCTTACATTTATGGATGCACAGTTGGAATCCGGTATCCAGATTGTAATAAAAGAAACAGGCTTGGAGCAGGAAATTGCAAAGGCTGATCTTGTGATTACCGGGGAAGGGCGTATGGACGGACAGACCGCTATGGGAAAAGCGCCGATCGGGATTGCAAAGATTGCGAAGAAATATGGAAAACCGGTCATTGCATTTGCCGGGGCTGCTGCGCGTGACGCCGGAGCATGCAATGAGCAGGGGATCGATGCATTCTTTCCGATATTAAGAGAGGCGGTTTCTCTTGAAGCGGCAATGAAGCGGGAAAATGCGGAGGCAAATATGGAAGCGGCAGTTGAGCAGGCATACCGTTTGTGGAGATTATGACCGGCTGTGCATAAAAGAAAATTTCGTAAAATGCTCGGGTCTTTTGCGGTGTTTGTGATATAGCAGCCTGTCAGGAGGGCGGATTTACAAAAACAGAAGCATTATGTTAAAATGATAAAAATAAAAGGACAGGAGAGATATTTTGCATAGTTTAAAACCTGTCATATCTAAATATGTGGAGAAAAAGTATGAAGTGGATGATCGCGTCAGATATACATGGTTCGGCTGTGTATTGTGGACAGATGCTTGAGGCGTATCGAAGAGAAAAAGCGGACAGACTCCTTCTTTTAGGAGATCTTTTATATCATGGCCCGCAATGATCTGCCGAAAGGCTACGCCCCGAAAGAAGTGATACGGATGTTGAATGAAGTCAAGGAGGAACTGCTCTGTGTGAGGGGAAACTGTGAAGCCGATGTAGACCAGATGGTTTTAGAGTTTCCGGTCATGGCAGATTATTGTGTACTGCAGCTTGAGGATACAGGCGTGGTTTTTGCATCCCACGGACATGTGCACAATCCTCAGTGTATGCCTCCGCTGAAGAACGGAGATATTTTGCTGAACGGGCATACGCATGTGCCTGCCTGTGAGAAAATAGCGGATGAGAACGGAAATGAGTATATGTATCTGAACCCGGGATCGGTTTCGATTCCGAAAGAAGGTTCTTCCCACAGCTATATGGTTTATGAAAAGGGAACATTTACGTGGAAAAATATGAGTGGGGAGGTATACAGAGAATGGAAGAAAGATTCGCGCTTTTAATTGATGCGGATAATGTGTCCGCAAAATATATTAAACCGATCTTAGATGAACTGTCGAAATATGGAAATGTAACATATAAAAGGATCTACGGAGACTGGACCCGTCCGAACAGCGCGGGGTGGAAGGAAGAACTTTTGCAGAACTCTATCACTCCGATCCAGCAGTTTAGTTATACTTACGGAAAGAATGCAACTGACTCGGCAATGATCATTGACGCTATGGATATGCTGTATGCGAGCGAACTCGAGGGGTTCTGTCTTGTTTCAAGCGACAGCGATTTTACAAGGCTTGCAAGCAGGCTGCGGGAGAGCGGGAAGCGTGTGATCGGAATGGGAGAGGCGAAAACGCCCCTGCCGTTTCGTAAGGCATGCGAGATCTTTACGGAACTGGAACTTCTTTTTGGAAGATAATATGATGGGCGTTTCGAGAGGGAGGAAAAAACCGTTTTCCATACTGTAAGTGGAAAAGAATCGAAAAAAATGATTTCGGCTACGAAAGAACAAGTGGAAGAAGCGGTCGTTAAGATTATTACGGAGAATAAAAACAATGACAGAGAGACGGGACTTGGCGAAGTCGGGAGCAGGCTTGTCAAGCTATATCCTGATTTTGATGTCCGCCGCTATGGTTATAGTCTTTTGTCCAAATTTTTGGAAACGCTTCCTCGTTTAATGCTCATTCAGGAGGGAACAAAAGTATCTGTAGCGCTCAATGAAGATAAGAGCAGAAAAGAAATGGTAGAAGAATATATTTTGTATCAGATCGAAGCAAGCGGGGAATCAGGAATCCCATTGAGCGCTTTGGGCAATCGGATCAGACTGAAATTCGCGGATTTTAAAGTGAGAGATTATGGTTATTCACAATTTAAGCAATACATTCAAAGCTTTCCGGAAGTGGAACTTCAAGGAGAAGGAGAAAGGACGAAAGCGGTGTATGCGCCGGTCTTGTAACATGACAGGCTTTCGTTTATAATAGCCGTGTAACAAAAGAGTTGATAAAAGCCGATATGCCCCTGCAATATGGGCGGCGTAAAGTTGGGAGTGGAAACAGATGATAAAAGTAAAAGAATACAGAGGTCATATAAGAAACTGGGAAGAACTTTGCGAAAGACTGGATATTCCTCTTGATCTGACAAGGGAAGAGCGTGAGGAACAGATCCTTGTGAAGGCATATGAAACATGGGGAAATGAGATGGCAGATCACATGCACGGGATGTTTGCCTTTGCCCTGTGGGATGAAGCGGAAGAGAAACTGTTTTGCTTAAGAGATCAGTTTGGAACAAAACCGTTTTATTATTACGAAACGGCGGACGGAAAACTGCTTTACGGAACAACGATCCGAAAGATTATGGAACAGCCGGGATTTGTAAAAGAATTAAACGAAGAGATGCTTCAGCTTTATTTAAGCCTTACTTATGTGGCGGGCGAAAATACATTTTTCCGCGGTCTGAAAAAAGCTGCTTCGGAAGCCGGTATCTTGTATGGCAGAACGGAAAGCTTACGATAGAGCGTTATTGGATGCCTCAGTTTCATCCGGACAATAGCCGTACACTGGAGCAGTGGGCAGATGAGATCCATACGACGATAGGCGAGATCATGCCGGAAGTAAAAACAAAAGAAGAGTATGCGGAGTCATTTTTATCAGGCGGCGTCGATTCGTCTTACGTTTTGGCAATGTCGGATGTAGAGACGACAGATTCGTGCGGATATGACGAGGAACGCTTTGACGAATCGGGTCTGGCGAAACAGACGGCTGATATTTTGGGAAGAAAAAATCTTCGATGCCGGATCACTCCGGAGGAATATTTCGCTGTTGTCCCGTATGTGATGTACAATATGGAACAGCCGCTTGGAGACGCGTCGGCGATCGCGTTTGCCATTGCGTGCAGAGAAACCGCAAAGCATACGAAAATCTGTTATTCAGGTGAAGGCGCAGATGAATTTTTCGGCGGATATAATATGTATCGCAACGCAGAAAGATACGGGGAGAATTTAAAGACATTTTATGTCGGAAATACAAATATCATGAAAGAGGATGAGAAGAAGCGGATTTTGAAAAAATACGATCCGGACGTACTTCCGATCGAACTTGCGCGGGGGATTTACGAGGAAACGGAAGGTCTTGATCCTCTGACTAAAATGTCTGATGTAGATATTCAGATCTGGCTTGAAGGCGATATTTATCTCAATGTAGATAAGATGAGTCTGGCAGCGGGACTTGAGATAAGAATGCCGCTGACGGACAGAAGAATTTTTGACATTGCATCAAGAATGCCGTCGGAGTACAAGGTAAATGAAGAACAGAATAAAGTCGCTCTTCGTACAGCGGCTGCAAAAGTGCTTCCGGAAGAAATTGCATTTCGCAAGAAACTCGGATTTATTGTGCCGATTCGTATCTGGATGGCGGATGATCGGTATAATGCGGACGTGAGAAGACTTTTTGCGAGCGATATCGCGGAAAAATTCTTTCATGTTGAAGAGATACGGGCTATTTTTGACGAGTATGTAGGAGGCAATTCGGATAACTGGAGAAAAGTGTGGACAATCTATACTTTCCTCGTATGGTATGAAGAGTATTTTGTGAAAAGATAATGGGGAGAAAGAAAAGAGTTTTATTTTAAGTATAAATATTTGCGCGCGATAATGATGCGTGTATGATGATGTGAATTTAATAAGGGGATGCGTATATATGACGACAAAGAAAAGCGTCAAGAAAATGTATTGCAGAATGTTTCAATCAGTTATGAAAGCCGGAATTTCCACTATCCCGTGGCGGACGCCGAAATTGATGAAGGGAGCGGGAGCGGTCCGCCACCTTCCTGCGGCGATCAAACGGAGAGGGTTAAAAAAGGCGCTTATCGTTACAGGTCCTACTCTGATCGGGCGAGGGCTTCTTGACGGAGTGCTTGAAGAGATGGAAGAACAGGGACTTTTGTATGTCATCTACAATAAGGTAGAACAAAATCCTACCGATGAAAATGTGGAAGATGCGGTGAAAGTGTTTCTGGAAAATGGGTGTGACTGTATGCTTGCGCTGGGCGGAGGAGCGCCTCTTGACTGTGCGAAAGCGGTTGGAGCGCGTATCGCAAGACCGAACAGACAGATAAGGCAGCTGCAGGGGTTGTTTCGGGTTGTCAAGCAGATTCCGATGTTGTTTGCGGTTCCTTACAACGGCAGGATCCGGCTCGGAAACGACGATATCGGCAGTTATCACGGATACAGCGACGCACCATAAGGCGGCGATCAATGATCTGCGGCTTATGCCAAAGTATGCGGTGCTCGATCCCGAACTGACGCTGGGACTGCCGCCGGACGTTACCGCTATGACGGGGATGGATGCTTTGTGTCATGCGGTGGAAGCGTATACAAATGATAAATATAACAGTGATACAGAGCGGGAATTGTGCAGGAAAGCTGTCAGACTGATCTATGAAAATCTGCTGAAAGTATATGAAAACGGAAGCGATATCGAGGCGAGACAGAAGATGCAGCAGGCGGCGTTTTATGCAGGACGGCATTTACAAGAGGAGGAGTCGGATATGTTCATGCGATCGGCCATGCAGTCGGCGGATTGTATGGAACGCCTCATGGACTGGCAATGGCGATTTTTCTTCCTTATGTGATGCGGGCATATGGAGACGCGGCATGTAAGAAACTGGCGGAATTAAGTGATGTGTGCAGACTTACGACACCGCAGGAGTCTGACAGTGTGAAGGCGGATGCGTTTATCGGATGGATCGAAGAACTGAAAGTGAAGATGCAGATTCCGCAATATCCGGAGATGATCCGAAAAACGGATGTGAAGCAGATCGCAAAATGGGCGGAAAAAGAGGCAAATCCGCTTTATCCGACGCCGGAAGTGTGGAACAGACGGGAGTTTGAAAGATTTCTCTTAAACGTGTGTGTACAAGGCTCAAGCGAGAAAGACCGGCAGTGTTGTCAGGATAAATAAGAGAGAAAGGATTCTGAAAAGATGATAATCGATACACATGCTCATTATGATGATGAGCAGTTTGATGAGGACCGGGAGGAAATCCTGGGGAAGATGCAGGATGCGGGAATCGGCATGATAATGGATGCAGGTTCTACAATCCTGTCATGGGATAAGATCGTAAAACTGACAGAAGAGTATCCGTTTGTGTACGGGGCGATCGGCGTTCATCCCGACGAAGTCGGAAATCTTGATGAAACTCAGTTTGCAAGGATGGAACGTCTTCTTGATAAAGAAAAGATCAAGGCGGTCGGAGAAATCGGTCTGGATTATTATTGGGATAAGGAAAATCATGATCTTCAAAAAGAATGGTTTATCAGACAGCTCGATCTTGCGCGAAAAAAAGAGAAACCGGTCATTATCCACAGCAGGGAGGCTGCCGCAGATACGATGGAGATTATGAAAGAATATGCGTCGGGACTGCGCGGCGTGATACACTGTTATTCATACTCGGCGGAGATGGCAAAAGAGTATGTGAAAATGGGGTATTATATCGGAATTGGCGGAGTGGTAACTTTTAAGAATGCAAAGAAACTAAAACAGGTCGTTCAGGAGATTCCTTTGGAGTCGATCGTACTGGAAACGGACTGTCCGTACCTTGCGCCTGTTCCATATAGAGGAAAGCGAAACAGTTCGCTTTACCTTCCGTATGTGGCGGAAGAGATCGCGGCACTAAAAGGCGCAGCAGCAGAAGACGTCGTGTTACAGACGGAGGAAAACGCACGGAAGTTATACGGACTTTAGAGAAAAACGGATTTTAGAGAAAAAGAAAAGGTGCGGGGAAAGCCAAAGAATGATAAGCCGCACGGAACTTCTGAAAAACAGATTTGGGAAGGAAACGTATGAAAGAACCAACGCTTGGCAATCCGCAGAATACGATTGCGGTGCTTCAAAAATATAATTTTATTTTTCAAAAGAAATTCGGACAGAATTTTTTGATCGATACACATGTTTTAGATAAGATCATCCGTGCGGCGGAGATCGGGAAAGACGATCTCGTACTTGAGATCGGTCCGGGAATAGGAACGATGACCCAGTATTTGTCATGTGCGGCAGGAAAAGTAATCGCAGTAGAGATCGACAGAGCTTTGATCCCGATTTTGGAAGATACGCTTGACGGCTATGACAATGTGCGTGTGATCAACGAAGACGTGCTCAAAGTTGATATCAGAAAGTTGGTAGAAGAAGAGAATGAGGGCAGACCGATCAAAGTTGTTGCAAATCTGCCTTATTATATTACTACGCCGATCATTATGGGGTTGTTTGAAAATCATGTTCCGATAAAAAGTATTACGGTCATGGTACAGAAAGAAGTGGCGGATCGGATGCAGGTCGGCCGGGAACAAAAGACTACGGCGCATTGTCTCTTGCGGTGCAGTATTATGCCAACCCGTATATTGTGGCAAATGTTCCGCCCAACTGTTTTATGCCCAGACCGAAAGTAGGGTCGGCGGTGATACGTTTAGAAAGGCACGAACATCCGCCTGTCGAAGTGCGGGATGAAAAGCTGATGTTTCGGGTAATCCGCGCATCTTTTAATCAGCGGAGAAAAACATTGGCGAACGGCTTGAAAAACTCCCCTGAGATTGATTTTTCAAAAGAGGAGATTGAAGGGGCGATAGAAAAACTTGGAAAAGGGGCGAGCGTGAGAGGCGAAGCTTTGACACTTGCGGAGTTTGCACAGCTTGCGAATTATTTTTGTGATCTGAGAGAAAAATGATTACGTGCTGAATAAAACAGTTCAGCTTGCGCCATTCGGAAAACCGCACTGCGTGCTTATCGTGGCTGCCGCCACAGTTTTCCTCATAACCGGGCGCTCATCTCATCCAGATGCCCGCTCATAAAAACATGCAAGCATGTTTTATACTTCGCGGACATCTGGATGGCTGAACTGTCTATTCATAAATATTTAATAGACAGTTTATTGTATAATTTCTTTATTTTTAGTATAATAAACAAATATACCAAAATAAAAAGGAGGAAGTTGTATGGCAAAAAATATAGACAGCATATTTTTTGATATTACCCGAAGATTGAAGAACTTGCTCTTAAGTGCGAGCAGAATAATGCGATCGAGAAGGAATTCTACACGAAGTATGAAGTGAAAAGAGGTCTCCGCGACCTGAATGGAAAGGGCGTGCTTGCCGGACTTACGAACATTTCCGATGTGTGCGCATCAAAAATCGTAGACGGAAAGTCTGTACCGTGTGAGGGGAATCTGTATTACAGAGGTTATAATATCAAAGATCTTGTCAGAGGATTCCTCGAGGCGGATCACCCGGGATTTGAGGAGACGGCGTACTTGCTTCTGTTCGGCGAACTTCCGAATAAAGCACAGTTGGAAGAGTTTCAGAATATGATCGCAGAGCGCCGTATGCTTCCTCCGAACTTCGTGCGTGACGTCATCATGAAAGCGCCGAGCCGCGATATGATGAACAGCATTACGAGAAGTATCCTGCAGCTTTATTCTTATGACGAGAAAGCGGATGATACGAGTATTCCGAACGTTCTCCGTCAGTGTCTGAACCTCATCAGTCAGTTTCCGATGCTGATGGTATACGGATATCATGCGTATAATTACCGCAGAGGAGAGGATCTCTATATCTATGCGCCGAAAGCGGAACTGTCCACAGCGGAAAATATTTTGATGATGCTCCGCGAGGATCGTAAATATACAAAACTTGAGGCAGAGATCCTGGATATGGCTCTTGTGCTTCACATGGATCACGGCGGCGGAAACAACTCGACTTTTACGACTCACGTTGTTACGTCATCGGGAACGGATACATATTCTACGATCGCGGCTGCGATGGCATCTTTGAAAGCCGACCGAAGCACGGCGGCGCGAACATCAAAGTGACTCAGATGTTCGAGGATATGAAGTCTGTTTTGACAGACTGGGAAGACGAAGATCAGATCCGGGCATATCTGGAAGCGCTTCTTGATAAAAAGCGTTCGACAGGAAAGGATTGATCTACGGTATGGGACATGCCGTTTATTCGATCTCCGATCCGCGAGCGGATATATTCAAAGGGTTTGTGAAAAAAAAGCTTGCGAAGGAAAAAGGCCATGAGGCAGAATACGGTCTTTATGAAAAGTAGAGCACCTTGCGCCTGAGATCATCGGAGAAAAGAGAAAGATGTATAAGGGCGTTAATGCAAACGTCGATTTTTACAGCGGACTTGTCTACAGTATGCTCGATCTTCCGCCGGCATTGTACACACCGATTTTTGCGGCGGCGCGTATTGTAGGATGGAGCGCGCACAGGTTGGAAGAGCTTAAAAATGTGGATAAGATCATACGTCCTGCGTATAAGCCGCTCGCACCATACCGCGATTATATAAAATTAGATGACAGGTAAGGAAGCATCAGTGACATGAGAGACGAGTTCTATTTCCCATCAAAAGACGGTAATACAGAGATTCATACGATAGAATGGAAACCGGAGGGCGAGGTAAAAGCGGTATTGCAGATCTGCCACGGAATGGTGGAGTATATCAAGCGATATGATGAATTTGCCGAATTTTTATGCGGCAAGGGTTTCTATGTCGTAGGGAATGATCACCTTGGACACGGGAAGTCGGTACAGGCGAAATCAGAATATGGTTTTTTCAGTGAAAAATACGGAAATGCATGCGTTATAGGCGATATTCATACACTTCGGCAGAGGACGATGAAGAAATATCCGAACGTTCCGTATTTTATGCTCGGACACAGTATGGGGTCTTCGCTTTTGCGTCAGTATATTCAGATGTACGGCAAGGGATTGAGCGGGGCGATCATTATGGGCGCGGTTGCCGATCATAAAAAGGCGACGCTTGTGTTCGGGAAGCGCTTATGCAGGCTGATGGCGGATGTGCGCGGCTGGCATTACAGAAGTCATTTTGTGGATCATTTAGTTGTGGGAAATTTTAATCGAAAATTCAAACCGGCGAGGACAAGAGCCGACTGGGTCACAAGTGACAGAGAACATTTGGACGCTTATGTATCCGACCCGCTCTGCTCATTTGTTTTCACGGTAAATGCATATTACAGCATGTTTTCGGGAATGATCAGCATGCAGAGAAAAGAGGGCGTCTATATGATTCCGAAGAATCTGCCGATTTTGTTTGCGGCAGGTTCGGAAGATCCGGTGGAAACTTCGGAAAAGGCGTTCGTAAAATATATGAAAAATACAGGGCGGCAGGGATAAGAGACGTATCTTTGCAGCTCTATACCGGCGACCGTCACGAGATTTTAAACGAATCAGACCGGGAACAGGTATATGACGATTTATTTGAGTGGCTTGCAGGACATATGGAAAATAAAGTGTTATAATAGAACTGTTATTGCCGCGAAAGCGTCGGTGAAATTTGATTGAAGGAGTTATCTGATATGGAATTGACAACGATTCGGGAATTATTTAAAGACAGAGAATCATATCTTGGCAAAAAAGTAACGATAGGAGGCTGGGTTCGCAGTCTCAGAGATTCAAAGACATTTGGTTTCATTGTAGTAAATGACGGTTCTTATTTTGAGCCGCTTCAGATTGTATATCATGATGAGATGGAGAACTTTGCGGAAGTTTCTAAACTGAACGTCGGAGCTGCGATTATTGTGAAAGGAACGCTTGTCGCTACCCCGCAGGCAAAGCAGCCGTTCGAGATCCAGGCAGATGAAGTGCAGATCGAGGGAGCGTCGGCTTCGGATTATCCGCTGCAGAAGAAACGTCATACGTTTGAGTATTTGAGAACGATTTCTCATCTGCGTCCGAGAACGAATACATTTCAGGCTGTATTCCGTGTGCGTTCTCTGGCAGCGTATGCGATTCATAAGTTCTTTCAGGAGAGAGGGTTTGTGTATGTACATACGCCGCTGATCACAGGAAGCGACTGTGAAGGCGCGGGCGAGATGTTTCGTGTTACGACTCTTGATATGGATCAGATCCCGAAGAATGAGGATGGTACAGTAGATTATACAAAAGATTTCTTCGGAAAAGAGACGAGCCTTACGGTAAGCGGTCAGTTGAACGGAGAGACATATGCGCAGGCGTTTAGAAGTATTTATACATTCGGCCCGACATTCCGCGCGGAGAATTCAAACACAACCCGTCATGCGGCAGAGTTTTGGATGATCGAACCGGAGATTGCGTTTGCAGATCTTGAAGACGACATGGATCTGGCAGAGTCTATGCTGAAATATGTCATCAATTATGTTCTTGAAAACGCGCCGGAAGAGATGAATTTCTTTAATTCTTTCGTTGATAAAGGACTTCTGGAGAGACTGAATAATGTTGCGAATTCTGATTTCGCCCGTGTTACTTACACAGAGGCGATCGAGATACTGGAGAAGAACAACGATAAGTTTGAGTATAAGGTTTCCTGGGGATCTGATCTTCAGACAGAGCATGAACGTTATCTGACAGAGCAGGTGTATAAGCGTCCTGTATTTGTTACAGATTACCCGAAAGAAATCAAAGCGTTTTACATGAAACAAAATGATGACGGCAAGACGGTTGCGGCAGTTGATTGTCTTGTTCCGGGTATCGGGGAAATCATCGGAGGAAGTCAGAGAGAAGACGACTATGAGAAACTCCTGCCCGCATGAACGAGCTTGGTCTTGATGAAAAAGATTATGGCTTTTATCTTGATCTTAGAAAATACGGTTCTACGCGTCATGCAGGTTTCGGATTAGGATTTGAAAGATGCGTGATGTATTTGACGGGAATGTCGAATATCCGTGATGTGATTCCGTTCCCGAGAACAGTAAATAACTGTGAACTGTAATTGCGTTTTGCGGTGTAAGACGTAAAAAAATACATCGAAATAAATATAGAATAAAATTATAAAGTATATCATGAGGGCGCGACAGTTGTGTGGCGTCCTTTTTATTGCAATAGCGGCGAGCGAAAGTCCGGAGCCTGCCCGGGTTCGTGGCAGCCGGCAGAAAACAGCATTGTTGAAAGGGGAGCGGGCGTGAAATTTATTCATATAGCAGACGTACATCTCGGAGCGCAGCCGGAGGCGGCTGTATATAGTCAAAGCAGAGGAAGAGAATTGTGGGAGTCATTTGAGAAAATACTTGGGGTATGTGAAGATGAGAGAACCGACCTTCTTCTTATTGCCGGAGATCTTTTCCACAGGCAGCCTCTTGTAAGAGAGCTAAAAGAGGTCAATTATCTTTTTTCAGAACTGACAGCTACTAAAGTTGTGCTCATAGCGGGCAATCATGATCATCTGCAGAAGGATTCTAATTATCGTTCATTTGAGTGGAATGATAATGTATATCCTTTGTTCGGGAAGAAATTGGAATATGTCGATTTTCCGGAATTGGAAACAGCGGTGTATGGACTCAGTTACTATGAACGGGAAATTTGTCAGCCGCTTTATGACGATGTGGCTGCAGCAGGCATTGAAAAGAATGAAATTCTGTTGGCTCACGGAGGTGATGACAGGCATATTCCGTTTGATAAAAAGAAGCTGAGTCGTTCCGGATTTTCATATATCGCCCTGGGACATATTCATAAACCGCAGGCTTTGCAAAAAGATAAGATGATTTATGCGGGAGCGCTTGAACCGATCGACCAAAACGACGTCGGGCAGCATGGATATGTAAAAGGGGAGCTCAAAGACGGAAAAGCGGCGATTCAGTGGATACCGTTTGCGGGGAGAGAGTATATCCACAGTTCTGTCGAAGTAGAAAGAAGCGATACGGAAGGAAGTATAAGAAAAAGGGTAAAGCGACTTATAAATGAGTATGGAAATGAAAATATTTACAAAATTACTCTTGCGGGAAAAAAGAGATCCCGATATTGCCTTTGAAGTGAATCATTTGGCGGAGGAAGGATGCGTGTTGGAGATTTTGGACGAGACAATTCCGGCATATGATTTTGAAAAGCTTTATGCAGAGAACAAGGAGACTCTTCTTGGCAGATATATCGAGAAATTTGCAGGTTGTGAAGAGGGAAGTGTTGAGTATTGTGCGCTTTGTGAAGGCGTGGAAGCGCTTTTGACGGGAAACAGGGATAGAGAAAATGGTAATCAGAGAACTTTATGTTAAAAATTTCGGAAAATTGTCGGAGAAACATTTTTATTTTAGGGATGGAGTACAGGTCATCAGCGGAGAAAATGAGTTTGGAAAGACGACGCTTCATGCGTTTGTGAAAGCGATGCTGTTTGGTTTGGCGCGGGGAAGAGGAAGAGCGGCGGCGAAAGATGATTTTACAAAGTATGAGCCGCGCAGCGGCGGCAGGTATGCCGGTGTCATGCGGTTTGACTGCGGAGGGAGACATTTTCGTCTTGAACGTACATTCGGAACAGGGGTTAAAAATTCTAAGTCGGCGGCTCTGATCTGTGAGGATGACGGAGAAGAATTGTCGGTGGAGCATGGGGATTTGGAAATGCTTCTGGGCGGATTGACTGCGGAGTTGTTTGACAGTACGGTTTCGGTCGGACAGTTGAAAAGCAGACCGGGGGAGGCTTTGTCCGATGCGCTGGAAAATTATGCGGCGAATTATTATGAGACGGGGGGAACAGAACTTGATCTAAGCGGCGCAGTGCAGATATTGAGAGAAAAAAGAAAAAAGACAGATCGGTTCATCCGGGAAGAAGCGGATAAAGAAGAACGGAAAATACAGAAAATGCTTCAGGAATGCGAGTATTTGGAGCAGGATATGGATGAGATCCAAAGAGAGTATGAAGAGAGAAAACAAGAATGGGAGCTGCTTGAGAAAACGATAAAAAATCAGGAAAAAGAAAAAGAGTCTGATCTTAATAAGAGATCTGATGAAGGGACGAAGGAGAGCAGAAGTAAATATTTTATTGCGGCAGGGCTTGGAGGTCTTTTTACCGGCGCGGCAGGACTTTATGGAGCAGATTTATGGCGGAACAGTCGGCAGTGCCTTCCGCACCGTTTGCATGGATCGGCGTTTTTGCTTTTGTGATCGGCGTGTGCGCTCTTGCGGCAGGAGGTTATGAAGCGGGAAAAAAAATCAGGAAAGCGAAAAAAGAGGACGCCCGTGATGTGCCTTATAATAATTCCGATAAAGACGACGAGAGAAAGAAGAAACAAAAACAGCAGCTGGAGTGGCAGATAGAGCATCTGCGTTTGGAATGGAAGGAAAAAGAGCTGCGTTGTCAAAATGTGCGGGAGCAATGTGGAGATGTGAAAGAAAGCGACGCCGGAAAAAGGCTGAGAGAGCAAAGAGAGGCGCTTGTAATGGCAGAAGAGATTCTTGTGCGGACTGCAAAGGAAACGTCTGATGTGATTTCGCATAAGATAAACGCCCGGGCTTCAGAAATTTTTTCGGAAATCACAGACGGAAAATATCGAAGTGTAAATATACAAAAAGGCGCGGGAATTTCGGCATGGAACGGTATGGATCGCATATCTGTGGACCGGTTGAGCGAAGGAACGTTGGAACAGATTTATTTTTCAATAAGAATGGCAGCGTCGGAAATGCTTTTGGAAGAACCGATGCCGGTTATTTTAGATGATGCGTTTGCGTTTTATGACGATAAAAGGCTTGAATCTGTCATAAAATGGTTGAGCCGGCAGAAAAAAAGCAGGTTATAATATTAAGTTGTCACAGCAGGGAAGCCAAATTGCTGGAACATTTAGTCTAAATGATAACTAGATCAGATGATCATAAATGAGTGTAAAGAGATAAAAAGGTTATTTCAGAGATGGAATTTTCATGAAGATAGCATTACCGCGAAAAGTGATGATGATTATAAAAAATTTGCAGCTTCACGGCTATGAAGCGTATGCTGTGGGAGGCTGCGTGCGCGATTCGATCCTTGCGCGCAGACCGAAGGACTGGGATATTACAACTTCCGCGCGCCCGGAGGAAGTGAAGAAGCTTTTCAGGCGGACAGTAGATACGGGGATTGAACATGGAACGGTTACCGTGCTGCTTGGAAGAGACGGTTATGAAGTTACGACATACAGAATAGACGGGGCGTATGAAGACAGCCGCCATCCGAAAGAGGTTTTGTTTACAAACCGATTAGAGGAAGATCTGCGCCGCAGAGATTTTACGATCAATGCAATGGCATATAATGATGAAGTGCGCCTTGTAGATGTGTTCGGAGGAATGCAGGATTTAAACCATCATTTGATCCGGTGTGTGGGAGATCCGAGAGAACGTTTTTCGGAAGATGCTCTTCGCATTTTGCGGGCGGTGCGTTTTCCGCTCAGCAATTTCCCGATAGAAGAGGAAACGGCTGAGGCGGTCGGGGAACTTGCCCCTACACTGGAAAATATCAGTGCAGAGCGCATTCAGGCAGAGCTTGTAAAGCTTCTTGTGTCGGCTCATCCGGAACGGATACAAGATGCGTATGAACTTGGGATCACGAGGATCATTCTGCCGGAGTGGGATGCTATGGCGGGAGTGGAGCAGAATACTCCCCATCATAAATATGATGTGGCACAGCACACGCTCCATGCATTAAAGTATGTAAAGCGTGATAAGATACTGCGTCTTACGATGCTGTTTCATGATATGGGAAAACCGGCGAGAAAAACAACGGATGAAAACGGAAGAGATCATTTTAAAGGACATGCGCTGGTGAGCGAAGCGATCGCCAGGGACGTGATGCAGCGTTTAAAATTTGATAATGACACGATTAAAAAAGTGACGCGTCTCGTATGTTTTCATGATTACCGCACAGAGGCGACGCCGGCAAACGTGCGCCGAGCAATGAATCGGATCGGCGTTGATCTGTTTCCGTATTATCTGGCAGTGCGCATGGCAGATGCGAAAGCGCAAAGTTCTTACAGAAGGCGGGAAAAGATTGAGAATATAGTGGCGATGAGAAAGTTCTATCAGGAAGCGATCATAAAGGATGAATGCGTTACTCTCAGGCAGCTCGCTGTAAGCGGACGGGATCTGATGAATCTTGGCATGAGACCCGGCGTAGAGATAGGAAGGATGTTAAGCGAGCTTTTGGAGTATGTGATAGATAATCCGGAAAAAATGATAAGAAAATATTATGCAACTATGTAAAGAAAAAAATATCTCAAAGGAATAAAACTGTCTAATCGGAAAAAAGAAAAGGAAGGTTATAATTGCCCTCTGCCGTTCATACATTAGAGAGCTATAATGTAGAAAACAGGGGGCAGTTATGAGAGAAGAATATGAACTGGAAGTTTTGGAAAAGTATGATATAGAAGTGAAAAGCACCCGGCGGATAAGGGGTGCGTTTTTTTGTATAGGCAGCGAGCTAAAGTCCGGGCGTGCCGGAGACTTTGGCGACTGCTTGCAATCCCGTAGTGTTCCTTTTGGCGCGGCGGGTGATTACGATACGAAAGAAAGGCCGATGCTGCTCAAAGAGACAAAACTGTCAGAGCGGCGCGCCCTTTTTTTATATGACGCTCTAAGTGAAATAGAAAGATGTGGAAATGTAAAAGTTGACACACCTGTCTTTACGAAAGAAGGCGAACTTCGAGCCGCTTCCCGGGAAGGAGCTTTTTATATGCTGAAAAATGGTATCAAGGAAGAGAGTGCGACGTTCGTCAGGAACAGGACGTTGTACGGGCGGCGGCAAAACTTGCCGTTTTGCATAAAGATATGGAAAAACTGGCTGTAAAAATCCGGCCCGGAGCGGATGTACAGGGAAAAAATCCGGTGGAAGAGGTGCGAAGATATAACAGGGAATTAAAAAAGATCCGTTCATTTATTCGTTCCAGACCTGTTAAAAATGATTTTGAAATTTTGTTTTTGGAAAATTTTGAAAAAATGTACCGTACGGCGGACGATATTCTCGCCAGGATGGAAACTTCCGGCTGCAGAAAGCTTTTTGAAGAGAGCGTATCAAAGGAGCGTCGTACACGGAGATTATAATTATCATAATCTGATCATGCTCAGAGACGATATTGCCGTAACTGATTTTGAACATATGCATACGGATATACAGATAAAAGATTTCTGTTATTTTTTAAGAAAAGCAATGGAAAAAAATCAATGGAAACAAAAAACAGGACAAAAAATATTGGAAGCATATGAAGAAGTACGTCCTTTGTCGGAAAGGGAGAAAGAGTTTGCGGCGCTGAGTCTTGCATATCCCGGAAAGTTTAAAAAGATCGCGGGCAGCTATTACCGGTCGAATAAGGCGCACCTCTCGGAAAAGAATGTAGAAAAGCTACAGATATGCATCCGTCAGACAGAAGAGAAATATGAGTTCCTTAGTCGGATATTTCCTTTGAATTTATAAATAATTGTTGTATAATAAAACATATCGGGCATATAGGGGCGGATATAAAATTTATATTAGTTTAGGAGGTAGAAATATGGACTACAAGGCGAGGTATGAAGAATGGATTTCTAATTCATACTTTGATGAAGATACGAGAGCGGAGCTTGAAAGTATCAAAGAGGATGAAAATGAAATAAAGGAACGATTTTACATGGATCTGGAGTTCGGTACTGCAGGACTGAGAGGCATCATCGGCGCGGGAACAAACCGTATGAATATTTATACAGTACGCAAAGCTACACAGGGACTGGCAAACTATATCATGAAAAACGACGGTCAGGGAAAAGGCGTTGCGATTGCGTATGATTCCCGTCATATGTCCACGGAATTTGCCAAAGAGGCTGCATGTTGTCTGGCTGCAAACGGGATCAAAGCATATATATTTGAATCGCTGCGCCCGACGCCGGAGTTATCTTATGCGGTGAGAAAACTCGGATGTATCGCAGGCATCAATATTACGGCAAGCCATAATCCGCCGGAGTATAACGGCTATAAAGTATACTGGGAAGACGGCGCGCAGATCACGCCTCCGCACGATAAAGGAATTATGGACGAAGTGAAGGCTGTGGAAGATTACACAACAATGAAGACGATGACGGAAGAGGATGCGAAAGCGGCCGGACTTTACGAAGTGATCGGCGCGGAAGTTGACGATGCTTATATTGCGGAACTGAAAAAGCAGGTGCTTCATAAAGATGCGATCGAAGCAGCGGGCAAAGATCTTAAGATCGTGTATACGCCGCTTCACGGAACGGGAAACATTCCGGCTCGCCGTATTTTGAAAGAGCTTGGTTTTGAGAACGTATATGTCGTAAAAAGAACAGGAACTGCCGGACGGAGACTTCCCGACAGTTTCCTATCCGAACCCGGAAGCCGAAGAGGCGTTTGAACTCGGATTAAAACTGGCGAAAGAGATCGATGCGGATATCGTTCTTGCGACAGATCCGGATGCGGACAGGCTCGGCGTGCGTGTGAAAGATAAAGACGGAGTATATCATGATCTGACCGGAAATATGTCGGGATGCCTTCTTGCGGATTACGAGATCGGACAGAGAAAAGAATTAAAAAGGTCTGCCTGAAGACGGATATCTTATCAAGACGATCGTGACTTCCAATATGGCGGATGCGATCGCAGAGCATTATAATGTCGGATTGATCGAGTGTCTGACAGGATTTAAGTATATCGGACAGCAGATTCTCGGATTCGAGACAAAAGGAAAAGGAGAGTATCTGTTTGGATTTGAGGAAAGTTACGGATGTCTGATCGGAACACATGCAAGAGATAAAGATGCGATCGTCGCTACGATGGCTCTGTGTGAAGCTGCCGCATATTACCGCACAAAAGGGATGACGTTGTGGGATGCGATGATCGAGATGTATGAGCGTTACGGATATTACAAAGACGACATCCAGTCTATCACAATGAAAGGAATCGAAGGACTCGAGAAGATTCGTCAGATCCTTGCCACATTAAGAAGCGAGCCTCCGAAAGAAATCGCAGGATATAAAGTACTTAAAGTGAGAGATTATCAGGCGGATACGATTCGGGATATGGAGACCGGAGAAGTTACGGCTACAGGACTTCCGAATTCAAATGTACTTTACTATGAGCTGCCTGACGGAGCGTGGGTATGCGTAAGACCTTCGGGAACAGAGCCAAAAGTGAAATTCTACTACGGCGTGAAAGGTACTTCTCTGACAGATGCGGATGTAAAATCCGACGAAATGGGAAAAGCCATAATGGAAATGGTGAAAATCTTGACAAAGCTGTGTAAACCCGATATAACAATATTTAAAGGTGGAAATCCGTGTGCGTTCGGAATCTTCCCCTTTAAAATGAATAACATGTATTGTGGTACAATTAAGAGGAGGATTTACCTATGAACAAGACAGAATTGATTACAGCAATCGCAGAGAGCGCTGACATTTCAAAAAAAGATTCTGAAAAAGCGCTGAAAGCTTTTGTTGATGTTGTTACCGAAGAACTTAAAAAAAAGGCGAGAAGGTTCAGCTTGTAGGCTTTGGTACATTTGAAGTGAGTGAAAGAGCTGCAAGAGAGGGAAGAAACCCGCAGACAGGAAAGACAATGAAGATCGAGGCTTGCAAAGCTCCGAAATTTAAAGCAGGAAAAGCTCTTAAAGACGCTATCAATTAATCAATTCGTTTGAACGGGCAGATAAAAAAGGCACTTACGGGTATCATCGTAAGTGCCTTGTTGCTTCTGTTTTTACTGAAAACAGAGGCGAGTCCGGACATTATTGAAGGAGAGAAAATGCGGCTTGATAAATTTTAAAGTATCCCGCCTTATTAAGAGGCGGACTGTAGCAAATGAAGCATGTGATGCAGGGCGCGTTTCCGTCAACGGAAAACCGGCAAAAGCATCTGTGCAGGTAAAACCGGGCGATGTGATAGAGATCCATTTCGGAACAAGAGAAGTGAAAGCGGAAGTGCTGAAGCTGGAAGATACGACGAAGAAGGAAAAGCAGAGGAATTGTTCCGGTATTTGTAGAGAAAGAGAAAAGAAAAGCATAAATGAAAACAACCTCTCATATATATAACCATGCTGTAAAAAGTTCGGAGGCGGGAGGGAGTTTTCATGGAAGAACAGCGTATTGCGAAGGCGCATAAATTAGTTGTAAATAACAGAAAGACGAGTACGGTGACAGGGGTGCTTGACGTACTGTCTTTTGATCTAAACGAGATACTTCTTGAAACAGAGCAGGGGATGCTCATGGTGAAAGGCACGGATCTTCATGTCAACAGACTGACCGTGGAAAAAAGGCGAGGTAGATCTGTCGGGCAATATTGACAGTATTGCTTATTCAAGCGTAACGCCGCAGGCGAAACGGGGGACAGCTTTCTGACGAAGCTGTTTAAGTAGGATATGATACCCGGGATCGGAGCAGAAGCCGGAATCTTTCTGTATGCGGCGCTGGCGGGAGTCGAAGCGGCGGCAGCTTATCATGTACTTGTTTGTTTTCGGAAGCTTGTTCCTCACAGCGGCTGGGCGGTCAGTCTGGAGGATTTTATTTACTGGCTTGCTGCGAGCATCTATATTTTTCGGAAAATGTATGACACAACATACAGGAGCATCCGCTGGTTTTTTGTGTTTGGGATGCTGTGCGGAGCGGCGGCAGGGCATGCGGGGATCAGAAAGATTGTGAAACTATGTGCCGAAAGATGCGGAAAAAAGGAAAAACGGAAAAATCGTGCAGAAAAGCAAGGAAAGAAAATAGAAAATAAGTCTTGAAATGAGTCAGAAAAGAAGATACAATATTACTTAACACTGGGGAGTGTAAAGAAAGATGAACAGGGTGAGATAAATGAACGGCAAGAAGAAAAGAACGGCGGACAGAAGGAATGCCGGACGCAGAAGATCGGCACATCTGCACAGTTATAAGAAAAGCGTTTTGATGATTTGTACGGTTCTTGTGTTTTTATCAGGCGTACTTGCGGTGGGCGCGGTAAAGCTTTATGCAAAGAACAACGCGTATAAGGCTCAGGAAGAGGAACTGGCGGCGCAGATCAAAGAGGAAGAGAAGCGCTCGGAAGAAGTGAAAGAATACGAAAAGTATGTTCAGACAGACGAGTATATAAAAGAGACGGCAGAAGATAAATTAGGACTTGTGAATCCGAATGAGATTATTTTTAAACCGTCGAATAAAAATAAATAAGACGAAAAACAAACAGAGCAAAAAAGCCAGACAGGCATGTACGAAAGATAACCCGGGGAAGATTTCCCGGAGTTTTTTTATTGACGGCGGCGAGTTGAAGTCCGCCTGTTCAAGACATTGACGGCTGTCTGTAATTCCGGAATATGACTCTTGGCATTTTCGGTGATGCCGCTTAAGAAAATACCGTGTTACATTAAGACGGGAAAGTCAGATTGTAAGATAGGGGATATACAATGAAAGAAGGACAGGCTTTGCAGGGAAGTCCTTATGTAGAACAGATTGAAAAATATGCAAGTTCGCTCAAACAGCTTTCCCATACATTTTTAGAGTTAGAGGCACACAAAGAAGAGTTTTCGGGAGCCGATATTGACGGGATGTTTGACCGGGTGAAAGAAAGGGTCTGCAAAAATGTAGAAAAAAACGCGTGGTGCTGGGGGAGAGAACTTTGTTCATACGTACCAGATGGGATATGACGTGCTCTCGGCGGTCGATCATTATGGAAATGAATTAAACGTAGAGACAAAGAGAAAACTGATGCAAAGATGCGAGAAAGCTCCGAGATTTTTGCGGAGATGCTGGAAGGTTTCAGGGATGCGAGACAAACGATCATATGGACAAAACGTCTGGCGCGAAGCAGGGAAGGGTGTGCGTTTCAGATGGATCTTTTGCCGATATTATGAAACAGACAGTGCGGGAATTGGAAAAAAAGTATTTTTACGGATGAGCGCATGGAAAAGAGGATAGCAGGGGCGCTTAGAAAATGTGGAATGCGAGTTTTGTATACATATTTGTTCTTAAATGGCGAAGGAAAGTTTGAAGTACATGTGACAGTACGAAGTACAGGCAAAGAGAAAGGGACGGCAAAAGAAGTCGTTCAGACCGTATCAGAAGCAGCGGGAAGACGTTTTGTCCTTGCACAGGGAAGTCCGCAGGTAGTCGGATTCCGTTATATGACGATCGTATGCAGAGAGGGATCGTCGTACTATACGCTGTCAGGTACTGCCAAGATCGGGAAAGGATGTGCGAAAATATCGGGAGATAATTTTACACTCATTGAACTGCCGGGAGGAAAGAAGGCGGCGGCTCTTTCTGACGGGATGGGCGCAGGTGAGACGGCATGTAAGGAGAGCACGCTTGTGATCGAGCTTTTGGAAGAATTGCTTGCCGCGGATTTCCGGAAAAAGCCGCCGTTCAGATGATCAATACAACGCTGGCGACAGGGCGGGAGGAGATTCATTATTTGACTGTGGATCTCAGTGTGTTTGATCTGTATTCGGGAGAATGCGAGATCGTAAAAGCAGGAGCTTCCTCGACATTTATTAAGAAAAAAGACTGTGTGGAGCATCTAAGTTCTACGAGTCTGCCGATCGGGGTTGTCCATCATATAGAGATTGATTCTGTAAGGAGAAAACTTGAGGACGGAGACTTTGTGATCATGGTTACGGACGGGATTCTTGACGCCCTTCCGGTAGGAGAGCAGGATATATTGCTTGAAACGATCATTCAGGGAAGCGCTATAGTCAATCCGAAAAGAAATGGCGCATCATATCCTGGAACAGGTCCTGGCGTGGACAGGCAGAGAGCCTGCCGATGATATGACGGTGATCGTTGTGGAATGTGGGAAATATGTGACAGGAATACTTTACAGGCGCGGATGGATTCGGTATAGTATGCGTATAGTGAAAAGCTGTGTATTGCGCGGCGCTTCATACATAAAGACACGGATTTGGTATAGTATACATATGATGGAAAAAGCAGGAAGAGAAACAGAAAAATTAATAGAGGAATTGATCGTACAATTTCATATGATCGAACATGGAGATGTTGTGATAGCAGGCGTATCGGGCGGAGCGGATTCGGTATGCCTGCTTTTGACGCTCTGCAGTTTGCGGGAAAAGTTCGGTTTCGAGGTAAAAGTGTGCCATGTGAACCACTGCCTGCGCGGAGCGGCTGCGGATGCGGACGAGGAGTATGTAAAGAAGCTTTGCGGCGAACTTGGAGTGGAGTGTCGTGTTTTCCGAAAAGAAGTGGAATTAATCGCTGAAAAACGGAAACAATCTTGTGAGGAAGCGGGAAGGGAAGTACGAAGAGAAGCATTTGAACAAATGTGTGCCGAAAACGGAGGAACGAAGATCGCAACCGCGCATCACAGAGACGATCAGGCGGAGACGGTTCTGCTTAATATAGCAAGAGGAACAGGAATACGCAGCCTTTGCGGGATCGTGCCTGTCAGGGACAACCGGATCAGACCGCTTCTTTCACTTACAAGAGACAGAATCGAGTCTTATCTGCGGGAGAGAGGAATCGTCTGGCGCGTCGACGCAACGAATGAGGAGGACGATTATACACGCAACCGGATCCGGCATAAAGTGCTGCCGGTATTGGAAAACGAAGTAAACGATCAGACGGTGAAACATCTGGAATCGTTATCCCGTCAGGCGGAAGAAATATGTGAATATCTCGATTACAGCGTGCGGCAGTTGTGGAAAACCTGCGTCAGCGTGAGAAAAAAGGACCAAGAACAGAAGGAATCGCCGATAGAACTTGTCATAGAAAAAGAGAGCTTTTTTCAAAGTTTTCCGGCAGTGAGAAAACTGCTTCTGCAAAAATGTATCGGTAAAGTGCGCGGAGGACAGAAAGATCTGACGTCTGCCCACCTTCAGTCGGTTTCGGAATTGTTTGACCGGCAGGTGGGAAAACAGATCGATCTGCCGGGAGGCGTTGCGGCGAAGAGGACATATGACGGGATAGAGATCATAAGGCAAACACAAAGCAGGGCGGAAACAGGGGAAAAGCGGCGCCGGAGTCAGACGCCGCCGGAAAGTTGGAACTGCGTTTTGTGGAAAACGGAGACATTTTGCAGGCAGAAGAAATCCCGCAAAAAGTTACACGAAATGGATTGATTATGATATAATTAAATGCGGTCTTTGCGTACGGACAAGGCAGAGCGGCGATTATCTCGTGATCGATGATCAGGGGAGACGTCAGAAACTGAAAGCATGGTTTATCAACGAGAAGATCCCGAAGGAAGAAAGAGACAGGATGCTTCTTGTCGCAGACGGAAGCCATATTGTGTGGATACCGGGATACAGGATGAGCAGAGCGTACAAAGTGACAGAAAAGACAAAAAATATTGTTGAGATAAAGATTACGGAGGAAGAAAAAGATGGCAGAAACGATCAGAGAGATGATTTCGGAAGAGAAAGTTGACGAGAGGATCAGGGAACTCGGAAGACAGATCAGTGAAGATTACGCAGGAAAACAAATTCATTTGATCTGTGTGTTAAAGGGCGGCGTATTTTTTATGTGTGAGCTGGCTAAGCGGATTACCGTGCCGGTTTCTATGGATTTTATGTGTGTCGGAAGTTACGGAGACGGAACGGCTTCGAGCGGAGTTGTTCGTATAGCGAAAGATCTGGATGAGTCGATCGAGAATAAAGAAGTGCTTATTGTGGAAGATATCATTGATTCCGGGAATACACTGTATTACCTGATCGATGTGCTGAAAAAGAGAAATCCGGCAAGTATGCGCCTGTGTACGCTTTTGGATAAGCCGGACCGCAGAGTGAAAGATGTAAAGGTTGATTACTGCGGATTTGAGATCCCGGATGAATTTGTTGTGGGATATGGGCTTGATTACGCCCAAAAATATAGAAACCTTCCGTATATCGGCGTAGTGGAAGGCGTGGAATAATCAGGAGGATCAGTTTTGGATAATAACAGAAATTACAGAAGTGTGAATGGATTTACGATCATTATATTTATGGTGATCGTTTTTGGCGCGCTCTGGATGGCAAACCGGATGCAGATGCATCGACAGGAGATGACATACACAGAGTTTGTTAAGCAGGTTGAGGCAGAAAATGTAACAGAAGTATATATCGATCAGAATAAGGCAGTTCCGACAGGTACGGTAGTGTTTGCTCTGAAAGATACAGATGAGAACCGTTCGGTCAATGTGTCGAATGTGGAAAAAGTAGAGAAACTGCTTGATAAAAACGAAGTTTTATATCAGGTATCCGCAATTCCGGAAACGTCGATGCTTTCTTCCGTTCTTCTTCCGACCGTGATCACGCTTGGCGGGATCATGCTGCTTTTCTTTCTTATGAACCGTCAGGGAAACGGGGCGAATGCAAAAGCGATGAACTTCGGAAAAAGCCGCGCCCGCATGACAAATCATGACGAGATAAAGGTGACGTTTGCAAATGTAGCGGGACTACAGGAAGAGAAAGAAGAACTTGCGGAGATCGTCGATTTTTTGAAAGCGCCGAAAAAATATGTGCAGGTAGGCGCTCGTATTCCGAAAGGCGTTTTGTTGGAAGGGACCTCCGGGAACAGGAAAAACACTTCTTGCAAAAGCTGTTGCAGGAGAGGCGGGAGTGCCGTTTTTCAGTATTTCGGGTTCGGATTTTGTGGAAATGTTCGTAGGTGTCGGCGCATCTCGCGTGCGTGACCTTTTTCAGGATGCGAAGAAAAATGCTCCGTGTATTATTTTTATTGATGAGATCGACGCTGTGGCAAGACGAAGAGGCAGCGGACTTGGCGGCGGTCATGATGAAAGAGAGCAGACGTTGAATCAGCTTCTCGTTGAGATGGACGGATTCGGCGTCAACGAGGGAATTATCGTGATGGCTGCGACGAACAGAAAAGATATCCTTGACCCGGCAATATTAAGACCAGGACGTTTCGACAGAAACGTACTTGTAGGCCGGCCGGATGTCGGCGGCAGAGAGGAGATCCTGAAAGTTCATGCGAAAAACAAACCGTTGGCGGAAGATGTGGATCTGAAACAGATCGCTCAGACGACGGCAGGATTTACAGGGGCGGATCTTGAAAACCTGCTGAATGAAGCTGCGATCATAGCTGCAAAGGATAACAGAATGTTTATCCAACAGAAAGATATCCGTCATGCGTTTGTAAAAGTAGGCATCGGAGCGGAGAAAAAAGAGCCGCATCGTATCTGAAAAAGAGAGAAAGATTACGGCTTACCACGAGGCGGGACATGCGATTTTGTTCCACGTTCTTCCGGATGTAGGACCTGTATACAGTGTGTCTATCATTCCGACCGGCGGGGCAGGGGATATACGATGCCTCTTCCGGAGAAAGACGAAATGTTTAATACAAAAGGGCAGATGCTTCAGGAAATTACGGTTTCCTTAGGCGGTCGTGTAGCTGAAGAAGAAATATTTGACGATATTACGACAGGCGCTTCGCAGGATATCAAACAGGCGACTGCGATCGCAAAATCAATGATTACAAAGTTCGGTATGTCCGAACGCCTCGGATTGATCAACTACGACAATGACAGTGACGAAGTGTTTATCGGACGCGACTTCGGGCATACGTCAAGAGGATACGGAGAAAAGATCGCGGGAACGATCGACGAGGAAGTAAAACGTATTATTGACGAATGCTATGCCAAAGCCCGTTCTATTCTTGAAGAATACCATGATGTTCTTGAGGCGTGCGCAAAACTTCTGCTTGAAAAAAAGAGAAGATCACACGAAGCGAGTTTGAGGCATTGTTTGAGGACGGAGTGTCGGAGGAGGGGTAATATATGAACAGAGAGGCACTATTCTGTGACGGTACGCAGGATTATGTCATCCCTGCAGAACCGAAGGAAAACGAAAAGATCAAGATTCGGTTTCGCACGGCTCACAACGATGTGGAAGAAGTCCATATTTTGACCGGCAATTCGTCGTATCCGATGTGGAAGATTGTTTCGGAAGGCGAATTCGATTTCTATGAGATAGAATGGCAGCTAAGTGATGTTCCGTTCAGTTATCTGTTTGAAGTAAAAAGCGGAGATCAGATATGTTATTTCAGCAGGCGCGGCGTTTCCGATCAGAGAGAAGATTTTTATGCGTTTATGATCGTTCCGGGATTTTCTACTCCCGAGTGGGCAAAAGGCGCGGTTATGTATCAGATTTTTGTGGATCGGTTTTGTAACGGCGATCCGACAAATGACGTGGAGGACGGGGAATATATTTATATCGGCGCTCCGAGCGTAAAGATCAAAGACTGGAGTAAAGTTCCGGCGGCGATGGATATCCGTAATTTTTACGGAGGAGATCTTCAGGGCGTCATGGATAAACTGGATTATCTTCAGGATCTCGGCGTTGAGGTTGTATATTTTAATCCTCTTTTCGTTTCTCCGTCAAATCATAAATATGACATTCAGGATTATGATTATATCGATCCACATTATGGAAAGATCGTCTCGGACGGCGGAGAGACGCTTCCTAAAGGAGCGAAAGATAATACAGGCGCTACAAAATATCAGAAGCGAACAGGCGATATCCGCAATCTTGAAGCGAGCAACGAGCTGTTTGCAAGGCTTGTGGAGGAGATGCACAAAAGAGGGATGCGTGTGATTCTCGACGGCGTATTTAATCATTGCGGATCGTTTAACAAATGGATTGACAGGGAGCGGATCTATGAACAGCAGCCGGAATATCCAAAAGGGGCATATGTGAGCGGGGAAAGTCCGTACCGGAAGTTTTTCCGTTTTCATGATGAAAGAAAAGAGGCGTGGCCTTACAATAAAAGTTATGACGGATGGTGGGGACATGATACGCTGCCGAAACTTTCTTATGAGGATTCCCCGGAACTTGAGCAATATATTATGGATATAGGAAAGAAATGGGTTTCGCCTCCGTATAATGCGGATGGATGGAGACTTGACGTTGCGGCGGATTTAGGGTGCAGCAACGAATATAACCATATGTTTTGGAAGCGTTTTCGCAAAGAAGTAAAAGAGGCAAATCCCGAAGCTTTGATCCTGGCAGAGCATTACGGCGATCCGGGAGAATGGCTGCAGGGGGACGAATGGGACAGCGTTATGAATTATGACGCGTTTATGGAACCTTGACGTGGTTTTTGACCGGAATGGAAAAACACAGTGACGAGCGAAGAACAGACCTGTGGGGAAATGCAGACAACTTCATAGGCGGAATGCGCCATTTTATGGCAAGTATGCTCACTCCTTCTTTGCAGGTCGCGATGAATGAGCTGTCCAATCACGATCACTCCCGTTTCCTGACAAGGACGAATCACATCGTAGGACGCGCCGAACATGTCGGTGCGAAAGCTGCGGAAGAAGGCGTTAACTATGCCGTTATGCGTGAAGCGGTTACGGTTCAGATGACATGGGTCGGAGCGCCGACCGTTTATTACGGAGACGAGGCGGGAGTATGCGGATTTACAGATCCGGACAACAGGCGCACATATCCGTGGGGCAGGGAGAATAAAGAACTGCTCGCGTTTCATAAAGAGATGATCCGAATCCATAAACAGGAAAAACCGCTTAGGAAAGGGTCGATCAAGCTGCTCTATGCGGAAAGAAACGTACTTGCATACGCAAGATTTCAGGAAGATGAGCAGATCATTGTTATCTTAAACAACAGTAAAGATTTAAAAGAGCTGACAGTTCCGGTCTGGTTTGCGGGAGTTCCGAAGCAAGGCAGGATGGAAAGGCTTATGTATACATATGAGGAAGGATATACGACAGAGTATGACGAGTTCATTGTAGAAAACGGAGAGATCGTCATCAATATGGGGCGTCATTCCGCAATCGTAATGAAACCTATTTCGGAGGGAGAGAAAACATGGCAGGGAAAGTAGCGGTTCTAAATGATCTGGCAGGCTTCGGAAGATGTTCGCTGACAGCCGCAATCTCGGTATTGTCGGCGATGGGGGTGCAGCCGTGTCCTCTTCCGACAGCCGTTTTGAGTGCACAGACAGGGTTTGAAAGTTATTTTTTCAGGATCTTACAGAGCAGATGGGGATGATTACCGAAGAATGGAAGAAATCAGGCGCGCAGTTTGACGGGATCGTTACAGGGTTTATGTCAGACCACAGACAGATCGGGGAAGTGAATCACTTTCTCGATCTGTTTCACAAAGAAGGCACATTTCTTCTTGTAGACCCGGTGCTCGGAGATAACGGAAAACGATTTTCTGTTTTTGACGGGTTATTTCAGAAAGAGATGAAACAGCTTGTTAAAAGAGCGGATATCGTGACGCCGAATGTGACGGAACTTTGTCTTTTGACGGATTATGATTATGATAAGATTCAAAATATTTCGGAAACGGGAGACAGAGAAGCTCTTTTTTCGGAAGTGTCGAAAGCGGCAGGCAGACTTTTGGACAGTGGCGTATCGGAAGTGATCGTGACAGGGGTGTTATTTGAGGAGCAGGACGCTGCGAAAGAGTGTACAGTCGGAAAAGAGACCGGAACAGGCGGCAGGAAGGTCGCAAATCTTACGGTGACGCGTGAGAAAACAACGGCAGGGATCTCTTCTTTTATCGGGGCAAGTTACTCGGGAACAGGAGATCTGTTCGCTTCCGTAATTGCAGGCGGAAAGGCTCGCGGAGACCGTACAGAAGATTCGGTCAGACTGGCGGGAGAGATGATCGAGAAGGCTGTTAGGGAGTCGGCAGCGCTTGGAATTTCGGGGAAAGAAGGAGCAGAATACGAAAATATCTTTGGATGCTGTGCAAAAAAGACGAAAGAAAGCGGCGAAAAAAGGGAAAATAAAGAGCGGATGTGGAAAAATATAGAAAAATATCACAAAAATGAGGAAAACTTAAATAGATCAGGCGGCAGGGTTGTAATTCCTATATGCGAGTGATAGAATACGGATATATTCGTACAAGGTTGGGGAACTTGTACAGATAAGTATAATACTAATAAGTACGAGGGTGTATAATGGGGAGAAAAAACAGAATATTTAAGGGGAATCTGAAAGCATCGCAAATCTTGGCGGTGCTTATGTTGATCGTTATGATCATCCGGCCGATTATGGAAGTCTCGGCAAAACCAGGTGAAATTACAACAGAAAACCCTTCCGCAGAGGTGGGGAAGGAAGGAGAAAGTCTGTCCGACGGAATAGATGGGAGCGCCCTATATCCGTTAGAAGAGAATGGGCAAAACGGGCAGACGTCTGAAAACGATGCTGTACGGCAAAACGGGCAGACGTCTGATGAGACAGACGCGAAGAACAGTCCGAATGCATCGGATAGAACGGTTTCTGAAGGATCATCGGAAGAAGAGAACATGATATCTGCGCAGCAGGAAAGCTTGTGCAATGATGAATATTGTTCTCACATCTATTATGATCTGGATGGGAGGCAACATGCGCTCTGTGCTCTCGGGGAGCGGATGACAGAGACGGATGTTTACAGAACAGTGGAAGACAGCGCGGTATATGAAGCAATGTATTTTGCAAGTATCCCGAACTTGTATGAGGCAAGTGCGTTCGGCGGAGCGACAACGTTTGAGAAACTGCATGTAAATACAGTCTACGCATTGTTTTATAAAGAAGATCCGATTGAACCGGGGAATGCGGGGAAAAAGGAAATACCGAAGACATATCGAATGATCAGCGTCGACGAAGCGGGACTGTTCGGAACGGTAATACCGGAAGGCTGTTCTTATGTTGCGTTTGAGATGGAAGTAACGAATAAAAACGGAGAAGCGAGAGAAATAGACTCTCAGATCGTATACAATCTGCGTCAGGCCGCAAATCCGAACGACCCTTATCATGAGATAAAAAAAGAGCCGGTAATAGACGCCGCCGGAGAGGTAAAGCAAAGAGGATCGGGATCTTTTGTATTTACGCAAAGACAAGAGACTGCTTTTACTGGGACATGTCCTATCACACGTCCTACTGGGGAGGTCATCCGTCATCAAGTAATAACATCTTGGATGAACTGGCGATCTATGTTGATAATGACAAAGACGGAAATTATGATACGAAAACAGATAAAGTGTGGGATGAGTTATGGGTATCTTACGCAGATAAAAACGGAAAGATCGTATCAAAGAAAGTTACAAGAGAGACCCGCTATGAATTATGTACTTATTATGCGTTTGGAAAAGGATCAGGTCTGACAGAACTGTCGCTTCTGGCAATTTCAAACGGAGAGCTTAATGAAAAGGCGGTTTCAAACATCCTTCCGATAATAAAGAAGACGATAAAGTATATTATCAGTTATATAATATTGCATCAGGCGATAACTTTTTCATTCTGAGGAACTTGGATGACAGTCATCGTATTTGGAGAAGTTATGAAACAGACGGCGACCGGTATGTCGCGTTTAAAGATCAGATGTACGGAACGTCGGGAGCGCTCGTTGCAAGTGGCGTAGAAGGCGGGAAAACAGAAGCGGCGGATACGGTGGAATATCGTCTTTGCGAAAACCCGGAAGACGGGCAGGCAGTGGAAACCGAATGGAAAAAGATGGATCAGGCGCTGCCGGAATCTTCGGGAACGGGTCAGGCAAGCGAAGATATGGAAAATGAAGTTTTTTATAAAACATTTTTTACACATGAAAAACTGTCGGATAAAGAAAAGTATATTCAATTTCGTATATGTGAAAACAGAGCAGACGGCAAAGTTGTAAAATATAAGACGGATATAACTGAGATTGACGATACTTATGCTTTTCCATGCTTTTTCGCAGACGTACTTCAGAAGAAAAGTTTAAGTTATACGAGTGAGCAGTCGAAAATCAACGGAACATGGAGTTCGATCTTTAAGGCGAGCGATCACGGAGATGAGGGAAAGAACATTCCGATAGCGAAAAACAAGTCGTATGATCCAAAATACTATTACGCAAATACGACGTTTTATGATTATTATTCGGATTATGAACTTCAAGGAAAAAAGATTGAGCGAAGTAAACGGATCGCCGTACGAATATGAAACGAGTTTCGGAATATTGAACGACGGCATCTCCAAGTATTTCAAGGGAAAAATGAAAAAGCGGCGGCGTGGTATTATGGAAAATATATCAGGCATCCGGCTGTAACAGACGGGGATAATCCGCTAAATAATTCTTCTCCGGGCAATATGTCGGGAAATCAGATCGGACCGAATGACTGGCATTCGGGAAATACGTTAAAGTATGCTTACGGGCATGTCGATAAACAACTGGAAGATGGAAAAATCTCAACTGCAGGTGTGAAACTTCCGCAGTTTGACGAGAGTTTTCTTCGCGGAAACAATGCGTTTCACTCGGCGCTGGGATACGTGTATAATAACGTTTCATTTCCGTTTTTCCTTGCAGATGACGGCTATTGGGAGTACAGTAGTTTGAAGTCCGATCATGTGCTGCGGTTAGAAGATCCCGATAAAGGCTATTATTTAGACGTAGGAGAAAAGGAAGACGCGCTGAAAACAGGTGACAGAGATGTCGCAATGGGAAAAGATCAATTCGGATTTTTCCCGTTTAATGACAAAAACGACGCAACGAAAGAAAACTCGTTTTACCGGTTGGATAGGATGAAAACGAATTTCTGCTTCGGTATGAAGATGGAACTGGAATTTAAGCTGACGGAAGACGGAAAAGTGCGTATGCCGGGAGAAAAGGCAGGAGAATATATTGAGAAGCCGATTGAATTTGAGTTTTCGGGAGACGATGATTTCTTATTGTATATCGACGGAAAACTTGTACTTGATATGGCAGGGAAACATAATCCTCTGGAAGGTCATATTAACTTTGAGACCGGAGCGGTAGATGTGTACGGATTAAATAAAGACGGTGCAACAGAGGACGGATATCCGATCAATAAAAATCAGCATCATGCACAGGCGAATATTTATGAAAAAATGATGCGAACGGTCCGTGTTTAGATATGGAAGAACTTTCGCAAGGCATACATAAGATCACGATTTTTTATGCGGAGCGCGGGCGGGTGTTTCCAACTTAAAGATCCGTTTTAATTTCCCGAAAACGAATCAGCTTGATCTGACGAATCAGGTAAGCACTGCTTCGGCAAATCAGAACGTATTCGGAAAAGCATTAGGATATATCGGAAGTTTTACTTATAAAATATTGAATCAGGCGACAAGCGGAAGGCAGATTCCCGTGGAAGATTCGGTAGGTTATCTCCGTAACGAAGGCGCTGTTAAGTTTAACGATTTTAAAAACAGCGGAACATACAGAGGGTCTAAGACCGGAGAAAGTGAGCTCAAAGAAGCAGATCCGGACGCAGAGACAGACGGCCCGATTATCGGTGAGCGCAGCGATGTGATAAAGCTTGTGAATAAAGACAGCGGCAAAAATCTCGATCAGTATCAGATGTCGGAAGAAATTGCTTCGGGAAAATACTGGACAACGATCGACTGTGCGGAGAACGGAGGCAGTGTGGATCTGTCAAAAGCGGCATATCTTCAAATGTCAGTTTATAATAACTCGGATGCTTCCAGCGCTACCGGGTGGTCGTTAAAAGCGAGACTGACAGACCGGCACGGAAATGTGATCACCAGACCTGCCAGTCAGATGACGTATTATGGATACAGTAATTCGATGCCGAAAGGCCAGTGGTCGATCGTTCGTCTGAATCTGGCAGACTGGAATTCGGGAATATCGGATTTTGATATGAAAAATGTCGCCAAAGTGCAGTTCGCCTTTGCGCGTGACAGAGGAAGTCTGTATATGGCGGATATGGATTTTAAAGGAAAGATCATTCCGAACCAATCGACCGGATTTTATGCAAGCGACGATCAGATTTCAGATTATGAATCGCTGGGAACAAAAGAGCGGCCTCTTAGCTATAATGAGGCGGTCTTAAATCCGGTAAGCGGAGCGTTCTTCCGGTTGAATCCGATACAGGAAACAGATGTTGTGAACAACGGAAATGACCTCATGGTCAGATCGAGAGGACTGTTGGAGCTTACAGATGGAAACAAAGCGTCTTTTGTCGATAAATTCCGTGAGGGAAGTTATTTGCAGATCACACAAGACGATCCGCTGAGAAACAAAGTATTTCGGACTTCGTGGTCGATTTTGGAAAATGCGGTATATGACGGTGCGTCGGGAATGTATACGGAAGGTTATATTGCGGATAACATTCTTGCGCTGCATCCGACGGCAAGAACGGTGGAAAATGATCCGGAGATTTTGAATAATACAGTGACGGATGTAAGAACATATACGGCGTCAGACGACAGAAATGTAAAGAGCGCGGACGGAAAAGGGTATCACTATCCGAGTTCAAACAGAGAAGGACATGTATCGGAAAAGAACGAGACTTTTGTTTTCAGAAGCTATCTCGATCCTGACAACCTTCAGAAAAACGGGATCCATCTGACTGTGGCGTATAAAAACGATCTGATCAGCGGAGGACTGATCATTACAAAACCGTCGATCAGATCGATCCGAAAAAGATCATACATATAAATTTCATGTTCATTATACTGACGTAGCCGGAATGAGCCTTGAAGGAAATCTCGGATCGGGAAGCATGTCGGAAAGCGGAAGCAGTATTGTTCAGGAAATCGACGTAACTGTTCCGGCGGGAAAACAGACTGCAAGCGTAGCAGTGTACGGTATTCCGAAAGAGACTGTATATACGATCCACGAGGAAAATGAGATACCGCAAAATATCGAGATCGGCGGGAATTATACTTATCCTCAAAACGTGGCAAAAAATTTCGTGCAGACAGATCCTGACAGAGGCGGTGTACGCACAGGTGATGAGTATGACCACAAGGTGAAGGTGGGAACAAAGAAATATAATGTGAACGGAACGGAAGTCGAATATAAAACGGCGGAAGGTACAATGAAAGAAAGCGTACAGGAAGTTACGTTTGCGAATAAACAAGTGCCTGCTCACGGAGAAATTAAGATTACGAAAAAACTTCAGGGAAAAGCGTATGGGGAAGAGCGGGGTTATTTGTTCCATATCCATTATAAAACAACGGATGAAAACAATAAGGAAAAGGTCGTTGTCGTTCCGCAGACTGTAGTTGTAAAAGCAGGGGAATTGACAGGAAGTACTGTCTATGAAAATATCCCGCTTGGCGCACAATATGAAGTACATGAAGTAGATGAAACCGCTCTTCTGACTTTGGAAGCGGACGCAGGATCAACGGTATTGGGAAGTGATGACCCACTTTCGGATACCGAACAGAATCATTCTCATACAGATGTAAAAGCAGAGAAGAAGCATATTTCGATCATTCCGGAAGAAGAAGGGGCGATCGGAAGCGAATGTGCGAAGAAAGGGTTTTGGACAGCGCAGGGCGGAACGGGAGAAAGCCGTCATAATTTTACGTTTACAAATATCGGCTCTCATAATGTTGCGGTCTTGAAAACAGACAGTTCCCGAAACGTGCCTTTGGAAAACGCAGGTTTTACGCTTTATGATACGGAAGATAATATCGTTCAAAACCGGACGGCCGTTTATATGTGGCAAAATGAGATCAGTATAAGCGATCCGAATTATGACAGTTCGAGCGGAAGGTATCATCGGGGAGATACGTCTTATACGGTATATACGCTGAAAGGCGATCCGGCTGAGAAAAACGTTTATTATGTACCGCTGACGAATGAAGAGATTGCCGCATATAAAAGGGAATGGAAGATCCTGAAAGTGCGGAAGGAATGGATGCACAGAATCGTGAAAAAAGTTCGCGCGGCGGCATGTTTCGAGAACCTTGCGGCAGGAGAATACGTTTTAAAAGAGACGACGCCTCCGAACGGATACGGCGCGTCAGATCCGATTCGGTTTAAATTATCGATACAGGAGGGAGAGGAAAATCAGTTTGTACTTCCTTACGGAGTAAGTTTGGAAAGTCCTCTCTCCAATAAAGAAAATGTGACTCTTCAGGTGAGAAATGAAAAAACAGCGGAGTCGTAAGCTTTACAAAGGAAAACCGAAAAGGAGAGCCTTTGAAGAACGCGAAGTTCGCTTTGTACCGGCTGATCTGCAGCGATCCGTCTCATGGAGGAAAGCATGATAAAGATCTGATCCGGCACGATGAAAACGGTAGTCTCGACGCCGGATATGCGTATAAAGATTGTTGGAAATTGCAGGGAACGGCGGTTTCGGATGAAAACGGAACAGTCGAATTCCTAAATCTTCCGGCAGAAGAAGGCACAGAGTACCGTCTGGCGGGTTGAAAGCTCCGAGCGGATACGTGACGGCGAAAGGTCAGTGGAAAGTCACATATGAGAAAGAGACTCATGAACTGAAGATAACCGGAAGCGTAAAAGGCCTCCGGCATTTTCGGGGAAGGAACGGATGAGAATCCGTATAAAGTGATCAACTATACTTATGCCGAATTTCCGTTATCAGGCGGAAGGGGATACAGCTATCTTGCAGGCACGGTTCTGATCGCGGCGGCAGCCGGGTTGTGGTTTTGGTATGATTCGAGAAAGAGAAAAACTGTAAGATCACGCGGCATGAGAAAAGGGGGATATAAATAATAAGGAGCTTCCTGTATAATAAAAAATGTGGATGTTGAAAATTGAAAATACCTCAGAGTACAATAAGACTACTGACTGGCAGGTTAGTAAAAATCTTATTGAACAGAGAGGTATCTACAATGAAGTCTAACACACAGAACGCAAAAATTGAAGCTATTACAGAAAAAACTTTGGTACTCGGAATCGATGTCGGAAGTGAAACGCATTATGCCAGAGCTTTTGATTACAGAGGAGTCGAGTATTCGAAGAAACCATTCAAATTTAGTAACACGGAAGCAGGATTCGTGACATTTAAGGCATGGGTTCTGGATATCAAAGAAAAGCATGGGAAGGATAAGGTGATTCCAGGGATGGAACCAACTGGTCATTACTGGTTTAATCTTGGAAAGTTTCTTCAAGATAATGAAATGAAACCGGTTCTTGTAAATCCTCACCATGTGAAGAAATCAAAAGAACTCGACGACAATCATCCGACAAAGAATGATCGTAAGGATCCAAAAGTCATTGCAGGATTAGTTAGAGAGGACGATACATGATCCCATACCTGCCAGACGGTGTTTATGCTGATCTTAGAACGGCATCAAACATCAGATTTCAATTACAAGCGGAGCTTACACGAATTCAAAATAGGATTAATCGTTGGTTCAATATATATTTTCCTGAATATAAGACGGTATACGGTAAGCCGGATGCCAAAAGTGGAATACTGATTCTAAAGGAAGCACCACTCCCAGAAGATATTCTGACGTTGGGTATTGATGGAGTGAACCAGATTTGGCGGGATGCAAAGTTGAGAGCAGTTGGAAAGGCGAGGGCAAAGACCCTGATCGAAGCTGCTGAGCACAGTGTCGGAAGCAAAGAAGGTGCAGTATCTGCAAGAATGGAAATCTGAATGCTTCTGGAGGACTATGAATCCAGAAATATACGTCTTCAGGAAGTGATGGGTCTGATTGAAGGATTGGTAAATCAGATTCCAATGGCTGAAAAGCTGTTGGAAATCAAAGGTGTAGGAATCAAGACAGTGTCTGGATTTCTTGCAGAGGTAGGCGACATCAGACGCTTTAATGACCCGAAAGAACTGCAGAAACTTGCAGGTTTAGCACTGGTTGAAAATAGTTCTGGAAAACACAAGGGCAAGACAACAATAAGCAGACGAGGTCGAAAGAGACTTAGATACCTGCTCTTCGAGGTTGCAATGTCGCTTGTAGCGAAGAACCCAGAATTTAGGGAACTCCATAATTACTACACAACTAGAAGGCTAAATCCATTAAAGAAGATGCAGTCACTTATGGCAATAGCAGCGAAGCTGCTTCGTGTTTTTTATGCCATACTGACAAAAGGCGTGGGCTATGATCCCAAGAAGATGGTCAATGACATCAGGAGACCGGCGGCTTATGCGCAGGCTGCGTAAGAAAAACAAGTAACTATAGTGGAGGCTGTCATCTGGGCAGCCACCGAATAAGCAGAATGTAACAGATAACGTCCACTGAACACAGTGCTGGAACAGGAAGCGAGTCAGTAATCAATAATACAAAGAATGAGCCAGTAGTCGGCAGGAATATTTTCCATGGGGCATGACCCCGTTAGGGAGCAAAGCTGACACCTTGGTTATGGGCAGGCAGTACGAAGGAAGTTAGGACCTCTGGAGACAGAGATGATCCTGGTGGATATAGGAGGTTAGCTGCCATAGAGGGAAGGGTATACACAAGGCCAGTAAAGCGAAAAACAATGACGTTTTATTTCGTATACCCATTAATCACTATTTCAGTACCCGATACACGGAAATGCTTGTAGCTGAGGCCTATTCACTGAGATATAAAAGGTTGAAAAACCTTGAATTTTCAATAAAAAACACTTGATTATATGAGGAGGTACTACTATGAGCATTATCCGACCATTTAAAGGAATCCGCCCTCGCGCAGACTTAGCTTCTGCCATAGCCGCCCTTCCTTATGATGTATACAACAGCGAGGAAGCAAGAGAAATCGTGGCTGCCGAACCGAAGTCTTTTCTTCAGATCGACCGAGCCGAGACGCTTCTTCCAAAAGGCACAAATCCATACAGCGAAGCAGTATATAAAACAGCATCTGAAACACTGAACCGTATGATCGATGAAGGTTCTTTTCTTCAGGACAAAGAACCTTGTTACTACTTATACGCGCTTACAATGAACGGAAGAACACAGACAGGGCTTGTAGGCTGCGCTTCGATCGACGATTATTGCAACAATGTGATCTTAAAACACGAAAATACACTGGAAGCAAAAGAGCAGGACAGAATCCGTCACATCGACGCATGCAGCGCCCAGACCGGACCGATCTTTCTCGCTTACCGCGCCGACAAAAAACTAGGAGAGATCATCAAAAACGTCCGATTAACACCTGAAGTCTACGACTTCACCTCTGACGACGGGATAAGACACGAGGTGTGGCGTATAGATAAAATGTCAACGATTGTTGACATTTCTAAGATTTTTGAGGCGATTCCACATCTGTACATTGCAGACGGACATCACCGCGCAGCTTCTGCTGTCAAAGTCGGACTGAAACGCAGAGCAGAAGATCTCCATTTTTCAGGAACAGAAGAATACAATTATTTTCTTTCTGTCCTCTTCCCCGCGGACGAACTGGCGATCTACGACTACAATCGAGTTGTTACGGATATGAACGGGTATACATTTGAACAATTTCTTGATACAATAAAGAGCAGGTTCGATGTGGCTTTGGCCGGCGTAGAAGCAGTCCGCCCGCAGAAAAAAGGCGAATTCGGAATGTATGCCGACGGAAACTGGTATCGTGTAAACGCAAAAGCAGACCTTTTCTCCGGCGATCCGGTAAAAGATCTGGATGTTTCCGTTTTACAGGATCACATCCTTTCCCCGGTTCTGGGCATCAGCGATCCCAGAACAGATTCCCGCATCCGTTTTATCGGCGGAATCCGGGGACTTGACTGAAAGACGCCGCAGATCAGACAGGCGGGATCGCATTTGCAATGTATCCCACTTCTATGACTGAATTGATGGGCGTTGCGGACGCCGGGCTTCTCATGCCTCCGAAATCAACATGGTTTGAACCAAAACTGCGAAGCGGCCTTTTCATTCACCGCTTTTAAAATACAGTAATAAAATAACTACAAGGAGATGTTATTCATGGAAAGAAATGAACTCTGTTGGTGCGGCAGCGGCAAAAAATACAAAAATGCCATATGCCGATCGAAGAAAAAAATTCTTCTGCATTCAGAACGCGGCGAGATTGTTCCGACACGGGCAATCCTCAAAACGGCTGAACAGATCGAAAAGATCAAAGAAAGCGCCAGATTAAATACCGCTGTACTCGATGAAGTCGCAAAGCACATCCGCATCGGAATGAGCACTGCCGAGATCGACGACATCGTATATACGTTCACGAAAGAACACGGGGAATCCCCGCGCCGCTTAATTATCAGGGATTTCCGAAAAGTGTCTGCACTTCGCTCAACAACGAAATATGCCACGGTATCCCGGATAAAAATATCATTCTTCAGGACGGCGATATAATCAACGTTGACGTCTCTACAATCTTAAACGGCTACTTTTCCGACGCCTCCCGTATGTTTAAGCTCGGAACGGTTTCCGAAAGAGCCGAAAAAATCGTCCGCGTAACAGAGGAATGCGTCAACCTCGGACTTGCGGCCGCAAAACCGTGGGGACATCTCGGTGATATCGCGCATGCGATCAACACTCATGCCCGGGAAAACGGCTATTCTGTCGTAGAAGAGATCGGCGGACACGGAATCGGACTTGAATTCCACGAAGATCCGTTTGTCAGCTATGTCACTCCAAAAGGAAGTGAAATGCTTCTCGTTCCCGGTATGATCTTCACGATCGAACCGATGATCAATGAAGGCAGTCCCGACTTCTTCGTTGATGAGGATAACGGTTGGACTGTATACACGATCGACGACGGACTGTCATCCCAGATCGAATACATGGTACTTGTCACAAATGACGGCGTAGAAGTTTTGACGAAATAGTAAATACCGCAGAACAGTAGTCTTCTTTTCTTCTGTTCTGCGGTTCTTTTATTTTCTCGCCGCAAACATCCTGCCTGCGAAAACAAGCAGCAAGATCCCTGCGATAATCATAACAACATACTCTTTCACCCATTGCGGCATTCCCTGATTCTTTTCATCATCGAACGCCTCACCCCCATTTTCTTCCGCCACTTCATACGGAATCCGTTCTCCGCGTACTAAAAGCCTGTGTGTATTCACTCCGTAAGGCGTACAAGTCAGAAGCGTCACATAATCTTTATCGTGATATGTCTGCAGTTGTTCCAATTCTTCCGGCTTAATAACTCTCACCTGATCTACCTTGTAGGCGAGCGTTTTATCAAGGATATGGAGAAAAAAACGATCTCCCTTTTCCAATTCATCTAACCTTGTAAATAATTCCGCGCTTGGAAGACCTCTGTGCGCGCTGATGACCGGATGCCGGTTCACTCCGCCGATCGGAAGAGCGGTCACGTCGACATGTCCCGCGCCTTTTTCCAAAACTTCTTCACTTGTGCCATGATAGATCGGAAGATCGACTTTGATCTTCGGGATCTTCAGATACCCCATTACGCCGTCTTTGTTTACATTCAGCACACTTTCATAATTATCGGGAAGCGCATATCCTGTTCCCGGAATAAACGGATCATGAACGGGATCACCGAGAAGAGTCTCGTTGTATTCTTCTGCCAGTTCCCACTGTCTTGCCATCTTGTCTTTATCAATTTGTTCTACAGTCTGAGCGTACTCTTCTATGACTTCTTTTTGCTCACGCTGCGCCAGATAGTTGCTTAACGCCGGATAAATGAAAATCCCGACGCCCGCCGCAAATAAAAGCAGGGACGTCAGGAATATGACCGGTGTTAATATCTGCCCGCGTTTATTGTGCCGTTTTCGGCTTTTTCTTTTTTCGCGCATACAGACAAACCCTTTTCTTTCTGTCTTTTTCTTTCTCTATTTGTTTTTCTGCCTTTTCTCTGTCTGTTTTCCGTTCGGAACTTTTTTCTTTTCTTCCTGAAACTTCCTATCTTCTGCTTCTGCGGATCGCATATGTAAGAAGCATTACCGCTCCTGCCATGATCATAATTCCGCCGATCGTAAAGACTGCCGTTCCGATGCCTCCTGTAATCGGAAGGTTGAAATTACTTTTGCCGTTTGTAAGAACGAAGTTCAACTGCCATGTTTTTTGTGTATCAACAGATGCCGAGTTTGCTTTCACATTCGTTCCTTCTGCTTTTGACTCATCCAGCGTACCGTTTACAGCGTCTTTTTCAGACAGCGTGATTGTCGTCTCAGGATTTCTCGGCAAAGTATAACCTGACGGCGCTTTCGTCTCTGTCAATGTATATGTTCCAAGATCAAGACCTGCGATAAGCATTTCTCCATTTCCATCTGTCGTCAGTTTTGCATCTCCGTCTGCTGCCGGATAATACATCTTTCCGCTTTTCGCAAACTTTATTTCTGTATCGCCTTTTTTCAAAGCAAACTCCGCACCTTGAAGCGCCGTATTCTCGTCCTTGTTGTCTACCTTTTTAATCTTTACGCCATACGTATATAACTGACGGTCCACATTGATCTTTTTTTCAACGCCCTGTGTATTATAAGAAACGCTGTTGTACTTCAAATACGCTACGTTTTTCAAGTTATCCGGTGTTTCATAAGCTTCTGATACAACTTTTGCCTTATAAGTTACGATAATCTGACTTGCACCGTTGACTGCTGTTTTCAAATTGCCGTAATCTTTGACGCTGTATTCAAATTTTCCTTCTGTTTTTATAAAGTGTTCCGAAAGATCTGTCTGCGCACCTGACGGGTTGATTGCCACTGAATCTTCAACCAACGCTACACCGGATGGAAGAACATCTCCGAAAACAAATGTTTTTACATTTGCACTATCAGGATAAACCGGAATATCACTGTCAGTTCGTAAGTTACCGTATCTCCGATCGCCGTCGTAGATATTTCTTTTCCGTCTGCATTTTTTACAGTTTTCTTGATCGTCGGGTTTGTTCCCTTTGCGGTAATTGTAATATCTCCGTCTACGATTGCCCATTCTTTTGTATCGTCGCTAAACTTCGGATAAATATGTGTAAATACCGGAGAATAGATCTTGCTTCCGCCTGTCATCAGCAGAAGATATCCGCCCATTGAAAGATTTCCGATCGTCGATTCCGTCTGACCTTCACCCGGCTGAACGCTTCCTGCCGCTCCCATCTGAATCGTATCTGCCGCGATCGCCGACGACATCTTATCTGCAAATTCTTTTACCTTAACCGCATCCTTATCCGTATCCATTGTTATAAACGCTTCTGTTACGCCGTTGCCGTCCGCTTCAATATAATCTTTAAAGTTTGTTCTGACCCATTCTGCGGCGTTTTTGTTCCACACATAAGCAGGCTCTTTCGGCTGCTGGTTGTCAAAATCAAAATTCACATCGATCACCCGGTACGCCGATGCTGTCCATCCGCTTTCATCTGCCGTAACTTTGATAGAACCTTTCGACTCTGCATCGATCTGCGCCCATGCCGGCATCGTCATCCCGATGACCATGATTACCGCAAGACAGATTCCCAACACTTTTTTTCCAAATACCGCTTGCCTTTTTTTCTTTCATTTTTGTTTTCTTGTCCATTAACTTTTTCCTCCTCATATAATCAAGTGTTTTTTATTGAAAATTCAAGGTTTTTCAACCTTTTATATCTCAGTGAATAGGCCTCAGCTACAAGCATTTCCGTGTATCGGGTACTGAAATAGTGATTAATGGGTATACGAAATAAAACGTCATTGTTTTTCGCTTTACTGGCCTTGTGTATACCCTTCCCTCTATGGCAGCTAACCTCCTATATCCACCAGGATCATCTCTGTCTCCAGAGGTCCTAACTTCCTTCGTACTGCCTGCCCATAACCAAGGTGTCGCTTTGCTCCCTAACGGGGTCATGCCCCATGGAAAATATTCCTGCCGACTACTGGCTCATTCTTTGTATTATTGATTACTGACTCGCTTCCTGTTCCAGCACTGTGTTCAGTGGACGTTATCTGTTACATTCTGCTTATTCGGTGGCTGCCCAGATGACAGCCTCCACTATAGTTACTTGTTTTTCTTACGCAGCCTGCGCATAAGCCGCCGGTCTCCTGATGTCATTGACCATCTTCTTGGGATCATAGCCCACGCCTTTTGTCAGTATGGCATAAAAACACGAAGCAGCTTCGCTGCTATTGCCATAAGTGACTGCATCTTCTTTAATGGATTTAGCCTTCTAGTTGTGTAGTAATTATGGAGTTCCCTAAATTCTGGGTTCTTCGCTACAAGCGACATTGCAACCTCGAAGAGCAGGTATCTAAGTCTCTTTCGACCTCGTCTGCTTATTGTTGTCTTGCCCTTGTGTTTTCCAGAACTATTTTCAACCAGTGCTAAACCTGCAAGTTTCTGCAGTTCTTTCGGGTCATTAAAGCGTCTGATGTCGCCTACCTCTGCAAGAAATCCAGACACTGTCTTGATTCCTACACCTTTGATTTCCAACAGCTTTTCAGCCATTGGAATCTGATTTACCAATCCTTCAATCAGACCCATCACTTCCTGAAGACGTATATTTCTGGATTCATAGTCCTCCAGAAGCATTCGGATTTCCATTCTTGCAGATACTGCACCTTCTTTGCTTCCGACACTGTGCTCAGCAGCTTCGATCAGGGTCTTTGCCCTCGCCTTTCCAACTGCTCTCAACTTTGCATCCCGCCAAATCTGGTTCACTCCATCAATACCCAACGTCAGAATATCTTCTGGGAGTGGTGCTTCCTTTAGAATCAGTATTCCACTTTTGGCATCCGGCTTACCGTATACCGTCTTATATTCAGAAAAATATATATTGAACCAACGATTAATCCTATTTTGAATTCGTGTAAGCTCCGCTTGTAATTGATGACTTTTGGATCCTTACGATCATTCTTTGTCGGATGATTGTCGTCGAGTTCTTTTGATTTCTTCACATGGTGAGGATTTACAAGAACCGGTTTCATTTCATTATCTTGAAGAAACTTTCCAAGATTAAACCAGTAATGACCAGTTGGTTCCATCCCTGGAATCACCTTATCCTTCCCATGCTTTTCTTTGATATGCAGAACCCATGCCTTAAATGTCACGAATCCTGCTTCCGTGTTACTAAATTTGAATGGTTTCTTCGAATACTCGACTCCTCTGTAATCAAAAGCTCTGGCATAATGCGTTTCACTTCCGACATCGATTCCGAGTACCAAAGTTTTTTCTGTAATAGCTTCAATTTTTGCGTTCTGTGTGTTAGACTTCATTGTAGATACCTCTCTGTTCAATAAGATTTTTACTAACCTGCCAGTCAGTAGTCTTATTGTACTCTGAGGTATTTTCAATTTTCAACATCCACATTTTTTATTATACAGGAAGCTCCTAAAAATCATCTGTCAGATAACTATACCACAGGCGAAAGCGGTTTGTCACGGGAGAGTCGACCTGAAGTGCGGTAAAAGTGGATATCTGTATGGCTGAACTGTTAGACAAAAACCGACATTTTACTTGCCCGAATTATAAAAATATAGTAGTATTAATTTTTAAAGGAGAGGAAATTATGTGGTATTGGATTATAGTAGCTTTACTTGTGTCGGGCTGTGCCGCGATGTTGTTTGTATCGTTTTCGGGAATCAAACAGAGCAAAGCGGAGTTGGCGCGGGCAGAAGGAAGAGGAAGAAAAAAACGTCGGGATGAATATGAAGATGAGTATGAGGCGGAAGTCCGCACGCGTTCAAAACGAGAACGAGAGGCGCAAGCGTATGCAAAGGATCAGCGCCCGAAACGTAAGAAACGCCGCTGGAAGATCATTCTGGAAGATATTGACAGTTGGGAAAAATATAGCTTTACATTTTGCGACAGCGTAGGGATCGGCAGAGGAAAGGACGGAAGCATGTATGAGAGATATCTTCCGCTCACTTCTGACGGAAGGATCTCCAAGCTTCATTGTGTAATCATACATAAGAATGACAAATTATATGTAAAAGACGAGGATTCGAGAAACGGTACATATTTAAACGGTGTCCGTATCGACCGGCCGATGGAGATCCAAAGAGACGATATTATCGGAGTCGGGGAGACGCGGCTTGAAGTGCAGAGGATTTTGCGTGAGAGCGATTAAACGCAGCATATAGAAAAGAACAGTCCGTTTTGCGGGAAGGCAGACAGTTGCCGCACTGTAAAGCGGGCTGTTTGCCGTATAGGAAGCGGCGCGTTTTTGGCAGTCACATTTTCGGGGAATGAACATATAGTACACATATAATATCAGTTCGGGAGTGAGTGCGATGAACGAAAAACTGCCTTATTATATGGCTTATCCGATGCCCTTTTCTTTTGATGACGAGCGGATCGAGAGAATGGATCTTGAATATTTGAAAAGTATGTATCCGAAGATTCCGAAACGGATTCTTCCGTATGTAGAAGAAGAATGCGACCGTATGGAATACGAAAACAGTATGGTGTACGACGCATATCCTGATAAACTGCAGTTGAAGCTGATGTGCACGCGGGTGTGTGACAATATCAGACGGCATGAACATATTTGCCGGGAAGAGGATGAGAAGGAGGAAGATTTATCCGAAGATGAAGCAATAACTATGGAGAATCTGAGGGATCTTGTGGAGGTAATGCTGTTTCAGGAGTTATACAAACGCCGTTGTGACCACAGAAGATGTTGTCGCAGATTTTTTAAATAAGCGGAACTGTTTTATGCAAGTTTTGTGAGGCGAAGCGGAACTGTTTGGCAAAAAATATGTTTTAGTTGAAAATTACATGAAATATTTGCTTGAATTTTATGTATATTTTACAGAAATTTTCAAAGAAGCTCTCTTGATTTACTATTAAGATGAAATGTGATAAAATAAATAAGATATAGTAATGTATATTAGGTGGGGAATAAAATAAGGCGGAGAATACATATGAAAAAAAATTTGATTTTTATAGGGATGCCCGCAGTAGGAAAGAGTACGGTCGGCATCGTTGTGGCGAAGCGTCTCGGAATGCAGTTTATCGATACAGATCTGTTGATCCAGGAGCAGGAGAAGAAACTTTTGTGTGAGATTATAGCCGAAGTGGGAGAAGATGGGTTTATTGAGATCGAAAACAGGGTGAATGCAGACGTCGATGCGGAAAACGCGGTCATTTCCCCGGGCGGAAGTGTGATTTATTGCGAAGAGGCGATGAAACATTATAAAAATATCGGAACGGTCGTATATTTGAAAGCGTCTTATCAGACAATAAAAAAGAGAATCCGCAATCCGAAAAAGCGCGGAGTTGTTCTGCGCGACGGACAGACGTTTCGGCAGCTTTATGAAGAGCGCGTGAAGTTCTTTGAAAAATATGCGGATATTACGATCTGTGAAGACGGATGCGAGATCGAAGATACGATAGAAAATGTCCTGGAAGAAGTAAAAAAACTTGACAATGTACAGTGAACAACACTAGAATGATACGTTGACAAAAGTTGGGATTTAAAAAAAGCCGGATATGTGGTAGAATAAAAACGGCAGACTGAAAAGATATTATAAAGAATATAAGATAGAAAAGAGATATAGAAAAAACGTACGGGAAAGTACAAGTATGATAATAAAATCTAAACAGAGGTGTGATATGGAACAATATATCATAAAAGGCGGAAATCCGCTTGTCGGAGAAGTGGAGATCGGCGGCGCGAAAAATGCGGCGCTTGCAATTTTGGCGGCTGCAATCATGACGGATGAGACTGTTCAGATCGATAATCTTCCTGATGTGAATGATGTGAATGTGATGTTGGAAGCGATCGAGGGAATCGGCGCGATGGTGCAGAGGATCGATCGTCATACAGTAAAGATCAACGGAAGTACGATCGGCGATTTTAATATAGAGTATGATTACATTAAGAAGATCAGAGCGTCTTACTATTTGCTGGGAGCTCTTCTCGGGAAATATAAAAGGGCGGAAGTCGCGCTGCCGGGAGGATGCAATATCGGAAGCAGACCGATCGATCAGCATTTGAAAGGATTTCGGGCTCTTGGAGCGGACGTTGATATTGAACACGGCAAGATTGTCGCAGAGGCGGAGAAACTTCGTGGAACGCATTTGTATTTTGATGTTGTGACAGTCGGGGCAACGATCAATGTGATGATGGCGGCTGCTATGTCCGAAGGTCTTACGATCATGGAAAACGTGGCGAAAGAGCCGCATGTTGTTGATGTGGCAAACTTTTTAAACAGCATGGGCGCGAATATCAGAGGCGCAGGTACTGACGTGATCAAGATTCGCGGCGTGAGATCGCTTCATAAGACGGAGTATTCCATCATACCGGATCAGATCGAAGCGGGAACATTTATGTTTGCGGCTGCGGCGACAAAAGGAGACGTAACGGTATTGAACGTAATTCCGAAGCATCTTGATGCGACGATCTCTAAATTAGTGGATATCGGATGCGAAGTGGAAGAGTTTGACGATGCGGTTCGCGTTGTTGCAAAGAAGCGTCTGAGGTGTACCCAGGTGAAGACGCTTCCGTATCCGGGATATCCGACGGATATGCAGCCTCAGATCGGGGTGGCGCTCGCTTTGGCAAAAGGAACGAGTACGATCACGGAAAGTATTTTTGAGAATCGTTTCAAATATCTCGGTGAACTGGCCCGTATGGGAGCACAGGTAAAAGTGGAAGGCAATTCTGCGACGATTGAAGGCGTTGAGCGGTTTTCGGCTGCTCGTGTGAGCGCGCCGGATCTTCGCGCGGGAGCAGCGCTTTGCATTGCGGGTCTTGCGGCGGAAGGCATTACGATCGTGGATGATATCGTTTATATTCAGAGAGGATATGAGCGGTTTGAAGAGAAACTTAGAGGGCTCGGCGCTATGATCGAGCGTGTATCCAGTGAAAAAGAGATTCAGAAGTTTAAATTGAAAGTTGGTTAAAAAAAGGCAGAACCGAGAAACGGTTCTGCCTTTTGGCTCTTTCGGCGATGGAAGATATAAAAAGAAAAAGTGCGGTTTCCGGGAAGTGGAAAGGAAACTGCACTTTTGGCGTTTTGGATAGTTTTTATCGGATTTTTCGAGTGGACTCCCGTACTTTTAATTCTACAGGGAGAAGGATCTGCTGTTTTAATACGGAGTTGCTTTTGATCTGACGAATCAACACTTCTGCCGCCAGTTTTCCCATTTCGGCAGAAGGAAGCCGGACGGTTGTCAGGGCAGGCGAAAAATTCTTGGAAAGGGAGATGTCATTAAAGCCGACGACACCGATGTCCTGAGGACATTTTAAGTTCAGCTTTTTAAGCTGAGAAAGGATGACGCTTGCCAGAGAATCCGAACCGGCGAAGATCACTTCGGTTTCGGGATGCTTTGAGAGCAGTTCCTTTACCTGTGCCGCACATACTTTTGAATCCCAGTCGCAGTTATAGATCAGTTCGGGATCGTAAGGAATATTATTTGCCCGAAGCGTTTCACGGAAGATCATCATGCGGCAGCAGGAGTCGAAGTCGGATGGGGCGGATGAGTTGGAAGCGCCGCCGATGTAGGCGATCTTTTTGTAACCGCATTTGATAATGTGGTCGAAGATCAGTTGGTTTGCATATACGGTGTTGTATCCTATATTGCAGTATCCGTCAATATAGTTGTCGACAAATACGATTTTTTTATTGAGCGTTGTAATAAATTCAAGAGTTTCGGGCGGAATTTCCGTAATGATCAGTCCGTCCAGTTCCGAAAGCTGCTTTTTGAGTCCGGGAGTCATATTATGCAGCTGGGAATAACTTACGATCAGGGAAATAAACGCATTGTGAGATGCGCAGTAAGATTGAATCCCTCCCAGAATATCATTGAAATAAGGATCGGAGTAACTATAAGTAAGAGACATGATGCAGCCGATGTGGAGCTGACTTTTTTTTCCTGTATACTGATAATGAAGTTCCTCTGCTGTTTTCAGAACGCGTTCTCTTGTTTCCTGACTTGCCCGAAAATCGGGATCGTTAGAAAGAATTTTGGAAACAGTAGTAATGGAAACGTTTGCCGCTTTTGCGACTTCTCTAATTGTAGCCATAATATCCCTCCTTGTTTAGTAAACATAGTATCACAAAAATAGAGAATGTAAACCTGAATTTTATGTAAATTATCAACAAAAAATAAAGTTTAGTAAACAAAATAGGTTAAAATAACTATAAAAACCAGACGAAAATAAAATAATTTGTTAAAATTACTTGAAAATAAATAAAACAAATATTATTATCTAGATAAACAAAGACAGATTGTTTAGTAAACGGAGGTGCAACATGAAAAAATTTACATTTATAGGAGCAGGATCTTTGGATTTTACAAAAGATCTTGTAAGAGACATTCTTACGTTCGAGGCATTTCGGGATGCGGAACTTATGTTGATGGACATTGATCCGAAACGTCTTGAATATGCGGTAAAAGGAGTACAGAAAATCGTAGATGCCGGAAAATATCCGGCAGTAGTAAAAGGAACGCAGGACCGGAAAGAAGCATTGAAAGATGCGGATGGCGTTCTGATCACGATTTTGCAGGGAGGTGTGGAAGTATGGCGTCATGATATCGAGATTCCGAAGAAATATAATGTAGATATTTGTGTAGGAGATACGCGTGGCCCGTCCGGTATTTTCCGTTTTTTGAGAACGGCTCCGGTGCTTCTCGATATTATAAGAGACTGTGAAGAGGTATGTCCGAACGCGGTAGTTCTCAATTATACGAATCCGATGGCAATGCTCGTAAGTTATCTGCAGTCGATGTCTGACATGAATATTACAGGATTATGTCACAGTGTTCAGGGAACGGCGGAAATGCTTGCAAAATGGATCGGAGCAGAAGAAAAGCAGGTTCGTTATACATGTGCAGGAATCAATCATCAGGCGTTTTATCTTGATTTTGAAGTGGATGGAAAAGATGCTTATCCGGATCTTTATAAAGCAATCGAAAGAGAAGAAGTGGCGGCTGAAGAACCTGTCAGAATCGAAATGTTCAAGAAACTTGGATATTTTAATACAGAATCGTCGGGACATAATTCGGAATATGTGGCATGGTTTAGAAAACGTCCCGATCTGATCGAAAAATATTGTACTCACGGAACAGGATGGAATCCGGGAGCGTACGGATTTATACTGGATGAGTATTTAGGACGGGAAGATACATGGGAAAAGGAATATACGGACTGGCTTGAAAACGGAGAAGTCGATCTTGAAAGAGGAGAGGAATACGCTTCCAATATTTTCAACGCAGTGTTCGGCGATCACACACCTTACTTCTTTAACGGAAACCTGAAAAACCATGGTTATATTACAAATGTGAAACAAGGCGTATGTGTGGAAGTTCCGACAGTCGCAACAGAAGCGGGAATCGTTCCGATCAAACAGATCACGCTTCCGGATCATCTGGCAGTGCTTGTAAATAATTCGGCGCTGATCGAAGACCTTGCCGTGAAAGCTGCCATTGAAGGCGATCCGAACCTTGTATTCCAGGCTGTTTTGTATGATCCGCTTACAAGCGCGGTCTGCAGCATGGATGAAATCCTGAACATGGTTCAGGAGATGCTTGATAAAAATGCAGAGTATTTGAGTTACTTTAAGTCGTTAAAGATAAATATGGAGGTGCTTCATGAAAAAGAGAATCGTTAGTTTAATATTATGTGGGCTCATGGTATTTTCAGCGGCAGGATGTTCAGGCGGCGGAGAAAATAAAGCAGGAAAAGACGACGTTACACTGACAATGTGGACACATATCAATGAGCCGTGGAATGCGGCATATAAAGATGCGATCAAAGAGTTTGAATCGGAAAATGAAGGCGTTCGGATTAAACTTGAGACGTTCCCATATGATGAGTTTGAATCAAAAGTACAGACCGCTTTGATCGATGGTGAAGGCGGAGCGGATATTTATGAATTGTGGGGAGGCTGGGCATTAGATTTTACTCCTTACGGAACATTGATGGAACTGCCGGAGGAAATGGCAGAAAAAGTGAGAGAAGAAAATTACGAGCCGACATACGGAGCACTTGAGTATGAGGATAAAATGTATGGTATCCCGCTGGAATATAATATCGAGTACGGCGGAATGCTTGTGAACGATACATTGCTCAAGGCGAAGGGGCTTACTGTTCCGAAAACATGGGAAGAACTTCGTAAAACGGCAATCGAAGGAACAGAGCACGACGGCAATATTTTCCAGTGCAAAGGTTTTGATTTTGTGAACTGGGATTCTGTGCCATATTATTTCCTTGCCTTTATCCTTCAGCAGGATGCGGATTACATGACGGCGGACGGAAAATTCGACGTGACGACAGATGCGGCTAAGACAGCGTTTAATGAACTTGCGACAATGGTAACAGAAGATAAAGTTACAGATCTTGAAGGACTGACAGGCGGAGCGGATATGGAAGGTTATCAGCAGTTATATGCCGGACGCAACATGATCGTACCGCGCGGACCGTGGACGATCTCCGAAGGAGAACAGTCATTCGGATTAAAACTCGGCACGGATTTTGATTATGCAGCTATGCCGCAGTATGGAAACAATCAGAAATTTGCTTCGGAAAACGGATGGTCGCTGGCGGTAAGTTCCAGTTGTAAAGAACAGGAAATCGCTTTGAAATTCCTTGAATATCTGTATCAGGATGATGTTATGTTAGAGCATAACATACGCTGCACACAGATTCCGGCAAAGAAAAGTCTGGCTCAGAGCGAAGAGTACAAAAAAGAAGTTCCGTACGCGGACGTTCTTGTAGGAATTCTCGATCAGGGACAGTTTATCGGAAACTTTAACACGGATCGTCTGAAAGAAACAATCAACAATACGTTTGTTTCCTATTGTTCCGGGGAATACGGATCGTTGGACGAGGCGATGGAAGATATGAATACGAAACTGAATGGAATACTGGAATAAAATAAAAAGACTGCCGTAAAACGGCAGTCTGACTCACAAGGGGGTGCGTCATGAAAAATAAAAAATTTGTAGGGACGGTCATGGTACCGGCTATGCTGCATATGTTTGTATTTATCGTTATCCCGATCGTGATAGGTCTTGTGATTTCTTTCTTTAACTATAATCCACTCAGTTCAGACAATAAATTTATAGGACTGGAAAACTTTGTAAGGCTTGTTCAAGACGCGGATTTTCGTAAGGCGCTTTTAAATACGCTGTTATTCGTGCTCATCACGGTTACTTTGAATATCGGCATCGCGCTCGTTGTGGCGCAGATGATCTCATGGTTTAAATCAAATAAGGTGAGAAGTTTTTTCCGTATGGTATTTTTCCTGCCGTGTATTGCGCCTATGGTTGCAACATCCGTTGTATTTGCCCGTTCTATCTTCCCGACGACAACAGGATTTCTGAACGTGGCTCTGAACAAGATCGGGATCGACTCGATCAACTGGCTCGGAGATCCGAAAGTAGTGATGATCTCACTTATTATTTATACGATCTGGGTAGACGTCGGTTATAACGTGATCCTGTTTTCGGCAGGTATTGACGGAATTCCTTCTTATGTGTATGAGGCGGCAGATCTGGACGGAGCGAGCGAATGGGTAAAATTCCGCAAGATTACATGGCCTTTGCTCGGAAGAAGCTTTCAGTTTGTCATTGTACAGACGTTGATCTCACATTTTCAGATGTTTGCGCAGTTTGCAGTGCTCATTTTGAAAGACGGCCCTCAGAATTCAGGACTTGTTCTTTCAAGATATATTTACAAGATGGCGTTTGAGTATAAAGACATGGGATATGCATCGGCTGTGTCGCTTGTTCTCTTTGTCATTATTATGACACTGTCATTGATCGAGCAGAAGAAGAGCGCGGTAGACTGGGAGTATTAGGAGGCATATTATGAAAATGTTAAAAGACAAAAAGAACAGAAAACTAAGGATTATTTCATTCGTGATTTTGTTTTTGGCAGCGATCGTGTTTCTTGCGCCGTATTTTTGGATGCTTTCCAATTCCTTTAAATCTACGAAAGAGATTTTGCTGGAGCCTACGAATATGCTGCCGAAGCAGTTTACGCTTGACGGATATGTGAAAGTGATTACAGATTCTCCGTTTTTCAGATGGATGGGAAATTCGCTTTTTGTAACGGTTATTGATACGCTTGTCGTTTTGTTTACGAGCTCTTTGATCGGATTTGTGCTGTCGAAATATAAATTCAAACTGAACAAATTTTTGTTTTATGTAATATTGATCACAATGATGATGCCGACGGCGGCAATGATGATCCCGAACTTTTTGCTTATATCAAAACTGGGATGGTATGATAAGATCATTTCTCTTGTTGTGCCTACGTTTGTAAATGCATTTGGAATTTTCCTGTGCAAACAGTTTATCGACGATATGCCGAAGGAACTTTTCGAGTGTGCGATGCTTGATAATGCGGGGCCGTTTACGATCTATCGAAAGATCGTGCTTCCGGGAATCCGCCCGGCGCTCGGAAGTCTGACGATCTTTACCTTTTTAGGATTGTGGAATGATTACCAGACGCCGTTGATCTATTTGAACAGCTCGGAAAATATGACTCTGCCTCTTGCAATGTCGTATTTTTCAACTCAGCATTTATCGGATCTTTCGGCGACGATGGCTGCCGCTTCCTTATTATGATTCCTGCGTCGATCGTATTTATTATATTCCAGAAGCAGTTCATCAAAGGAATTACGATGACCGGAATGAAATAACGAAAAATGTGGAAAAGAAAAAGTTAAAAAAGCAAGAAGTATAAAGATAAAATGTAAATGCTAAGGACATAAAAAGAGGAAAACATAAAAAAGAGAATCAGAAGGGGTGATTCTGTATGGAATTGGAAAAATTTGATCCTGTCTGCGCCGCAGTGCTGAAAAAAACAGAAATTGAAAAACCGGCATATCCGGTGATAGATTTCCATATGCATATGGGAAAAATGCTGTTGGGCGAATCGTATGAAACAAAGTATGACACGAAGGAATATGTCCGGGAACTGCAAGATGCCGGCGTTGTATGCGCTGTGAATATGGATGGATATTTCGGAAAAGATCTGGAAAAGATGCAAAAGAAACAAGAAGGATTCGAGGAAATGTTTTTTAATTTTATGCAGCTTGATTTTTCTGCGTATGATGATCCTGATTTTTGCGATAAAACGAAAAAGGTAATAGAAGATTCCTGTATGCGCGGATGCCGGGGGATCAAATTATGGAAAGATCTTTCGCTGTGGGAGCGGGATAAATACGGCAGGCCGATCCGTACAGATGATCCTCGTTTTGATATCATCTATGATACGGCGGCGAAACTGCACATTCCGGTGCTGATGCATGTAGCTGATCCGGCGGCGTTTTTTACTCCGAAAAGTGAAAAAAATGAACGATGGGAAGAGCTTGATGTCTGTCCGGAATGGGATTTTTCATATCATGAAAAGTATATGAGTTTTGAAGAACTTATGGAAATGCAAGAGAATACGGTACGCAGTCATCCGGAAACGACGTTTGTGATCGCTCATGTCGGAAGTTACGCGGAGAATCTGGAATGGGTAAGCGGGCAGCTGGAAAAATATCCGAATATGTATATAGATGTTGCGGCCCGGCTGGCGGAGCTGGGAAGAGTTCCGTACAGTGCGAAGAAGTTTTTTGTGAAGCATCAGGATCGGATCTTGTTCGGTACGGATTGTACGCCGCTTGGTATGGGATATCATAAGATTTATTATCGTTTCTTCGAGACAAAAGACGAGTATTTTCCGTATCAGCCCGAAGGAGAACTTCCGGGACAGGGAAGATGGGCAATCTACGGAATCGGACTGGAAGATGAGATCTTGAAAAAAGATATATTATAAAAATGCATGTAAAGTTCTTTGCAAGCAACCGAAAACAAGAGATAGACCGCCAGCACTACACTATTCCGAACCAAAGACCAAAAGATAAGCATTGTGGGAAAATCTAAACTTTTGGATTTTCCTACAATGCCGACTACAGCGGAATCCCTCCCACTCCTTATATCTTTATGTATACATTGAATTTGTATTTAGTAAATGCTATAATGTCCCTATTCAAATTATAAATGTGTTGAATTAGTTACATGTACATATTTTTTGTGCCGGAGGAAGTGAAATGAAACAAAAAATCTATCTCATTACAGGCTTAATGGCTTCTGGAAAATCTACAGTTTCCGATTTACTGGCAAAATCAATAGAAAAATGCGTCCTCGATACAAATTGACTGCTGATGCGGCAAGGTCATAAATTATCTGCATAAATACCCTGTTGAGGTTGTCGTTCTTTGTCCAGATGTTGACATCGGCTATTCCGGCTTTTTGGCTGGACAATTCCAACCAAACACCACAGCAGACAGCAGAAAACATTCTGAACGCTAGGAAGCCGGTATGATTGTTACATATAAGGGGAAGAAAAATTTCTTTTAGGTACTTGCTTTCCTAAAACTGATGTGATACAATGATTTAATCCAGAAAAGGAGTAAAAAATATGCGGCAAGGTATTCTTAAATAAAACTATAATCAAATAGTGGGAACAAAGGATTATGATAGTTCCTTTTGTAGGGGCTTAGTTTTTTGTACCCAATTTAAGAATACTTTTGCCTTATCAATTTTGACATATCCCAAAAAACAGTAGTCACAAACAGGTGTATGCTGTATATGTGTATGTCCGCAAATTATAATCCCCAGTGGTAAAAGTATTTTACTGCTGGGGATTTTTATGCCCTTTTGGGGCTGTAAAGGGAGGACAATCACATGAAAATAATCAATATTGGCATTCTCGCCCATGTAGACGCAGGAAAAACTACATTGACAGAAAGTCTGCTATACACCAGTGGAGCGATTGCGGAACAGGGAAACGTGGATAAAGGGACCACAAGAACAGACACTATGATTTTGGAACGGCAGCGCGGAATTACCATTCAGACAGCGGTTACTTCTTTTTGCTGGAATGATTATAAAATCAATATCGTGGACACTCCCGGTCATATGGATTTTTTAACCGAAGCATACCGCGCTTTATCTGTCCTTGACGGAGCTGTTTTAGTCATTTCAGCAAAAGACGGCGTACAGGCACAAACCCGTATATTATTCCATGCGCTTCAGAAAATGGACATTCCGACAATTATCTTTATAAATAAGATAGACCAAAATGGGATCGACCTGCAGTGTGTTTACCAAAGCATTAAAGATAAACTTACCAGTGATATGATTGTCATGCAGGAGGTTTCCCTGTCGCCAAAGATAACCATGACCGATATTTCTGATTTAGACAAATGGGATATGATTATTTCCGGAAGCGATGAACTATTAGAACGATATGTTGCAGAGGATTCTTTGGATATACAGGAATTACAATATGAAAAGTGCAAAAGAACCAGATGCTGCTCTTTGTTTCCTGTTTATCATGGGAGTGCAAAAGACAATTTAGGAACAGAAAAACTGATTGAAGCGATTATAGAAACTTTCATTACAGAAACAGACGATATTCAGTCTGAATTATGTGGATATGTTTTTAAGGTTGAGTATACAGAGCGGAAAAAACGGCTTTCTTATTTACGCCTGTATCATGGGACGCTCCATTTACGGGATACCCTGCTGCTGTCAAAAAAGGAAAAAAATAAAGATTACAGAAATGTGTATTCCGTCAAATGGTGAAATCGTCCCGGTTGATCATGCCTGTCCGGGAGAAATTGTTATTTTAGCTGATGATACTTTGAAACTGAACGACATCCTGGGAAATGAAAAACTCCTGCCTCACAAAACACGGATTGATAATCCCATGCCATTACTTCGGACAACGGTAGAGCCGCAAAAGCCGGAGCAAAGGGAAGCCCTGTTAAATGCCCTCGCAGAGATTGCTGATACAGACCCTCTTTTGCATTTTGACATTGATACTGTTACACATGAGATTATGTTATCTTTTTTGGGAAAAGTACAGTTAGAAGTTATTTGTTCGCTATTAGAAGAAAAATATCATGTGGGCGTGGCTATGAAAGAGCCTTCGGTTATTTATCTGGAAAGACCGCAAAAAAAAGCGAGCTACACGATTCATATTGAAGTGCCGCCGAATCCGTTTTGGGCATCTATTGGTTTGACTGTAACACCGCTTCCTGTTGGAAGCGGAACACAATATAAAAGCGAGGTATCTCTCGGCTATTTAAACCAAAGTTTTCAAAATGCCGTCATGGAGGGTGTGCGTTATGGAATGGAGCAGGGCTTATATGGCTGGGGAGTGACAGACTGCCAAATTTGTTTTGATTATGGAGTTTATTACAGCCCGGTCAGCACCCCCGCTGATTTTCGTTTTCTTGCGCCTGTCGTGTTGGAGCAGGCATTGAAAAAAGCAGGGACACAACTGTTGGAACCATACCTTTCCTTTACCCTTTTTGCACCGCAGGAATATCTTTCACGGGCTTATAATGATGCACCAAAGTATTGCGCAATCATTGAATCAACCAGACTTGAAAAAGATGAAGTTATTTTTAAGGGTGAAATCCCTGCCCGTTGTATTGGTGAATATAGGAATGATCTGAATTTTTATACAAATGGAAGAAGTGTCTGCATTACAGAATTAAAAGGGTATCAGGAAACTTCCGGCGAGCCTGTGTTTCAGCCACGCCGCCCGAACAGCCGTTTAGACAAGATCCGGCATATGTTTCAGAAGGTAATGTAACATGGTAACAATGGAATATAGTAAGGAAGATTTAATGGAAGCAAAAAAGCAAATTTGGGGAGTGGGAGAGAACATGGGAACAGAGGAAAGTAAAAAAATCTGGGAGGAGAACGCACAATTTTGGGATAATGCAATGGGTGACGAATCTAATGAATTTCACAGAGAGGTAGTGCGTCCCAAAGTAACGGAACTTCTATCTCCTAATCCTGCGGATTACATTTTGGATATTGCGTGTGGCAATGGAAATTATTCTTCGTATCTTGCACAAAGAGGCGCTTCGGTTGTCGCTTTTGATTACAGCAAAAAAATGATAGAATTGGCTAAAAGACGGCAATCACAATATGCAAAACAAATTGAATTTTGTGTGGCGGATGCGACCGATAGAAAAAGTATATTAGAATTAAAAAGAAATCGAGCCTTTACGAAAGCAGTTTCTAATATGGCAATTATGGATATTACGGATATTGAACCACTTCTTATGGCTGTTTATGAACTGTTGCAGGAAAGCGGAATTTTTGTCTTTGCAACGCAACACCCTTGTTTTATCACGTTGACTGAAAAATATATGACACCGCACAGTTACTATGGTATAGCGATTGAAGGGCAACCGGAAGAGCAGATTTATTATCATCGTTCCATACAAGATATTTTTAACCTTTGTTTTAGAGCTGGATTTGTCATTGATGGATTTTATGAAGAATGTTCAAAACAACAAAGAAATTCCTATGGTAATGATAGTAAGGCTTAAAGAAGGTAAAACGTGATAGCTTAAAATAAATTCAAGTTTGTCGGGTAAATAGCAAACCCAGCCGAGCCAGTCAACGGTCAAGATGAACGGGCTTCGCCCGCCGTTGACAGCCCCGCCCGGTTTTGCAGTTAGGCAGTCAAGGAGCGACAGCCTAAAGTGCTGCCGCCCCTTACTATCATAAAAAGCAACTACTAACCAGCCACAGCCCTTTTGGGAGGAAAGGGGGATTTTCCATGACCTGTACAGAAGAATATCGGGAACATATCGAGTACACTTTCCATGCCTTTTGCAAAGTCGTTATCCGAAATGCAACGATCAACGCAGCGAGGACACGGAGCAGGAAGCACAAAAGAGAAATATCCCTTGAATACCTCACAGACGAAAAGCACTACCCTTTAGGCACGACAGATGAATATTTCCAAGCCCCGGAGCCGGACGAGGAATACATACTTACCCTTTGCGGCGATACGGTCATTTTCAGCAGCGGCTTACTTGCGGAAGCCCTGTCACGGCTGGACGAACGGGAGCGGGAAATGATTTACCTGTCCTTTTTCAAGCGTATTCCACAGCACGAAATTGGCAGACAGTACGGGCGCAGCCGCAGCACAGCGGGCTACCATATCCGAAAAGCCCTACGGCAGCTCCAAGCGGAAATGGAGGGAATAGCGCATGAAGAATAATAGGCTTCTCCCTTATGAAACAATCGTACAAGCCGCCAGCGGGGAGCCGGAAGCGGTGGGAACCGTGTTGCAGTATTACCGCCGCCGCATACAGTGTGCCGCCCGTGTGAATGGACGGGTAGACCAAGATACAGAGGACTACATCACCCAGACGCTTCTCACAGCTATATTCAAGTTCCGCTTTGGGAGATAGCTCTACCGCCTACAACTGAATAACCGCCGCTTCGCCGGCAACCAGAAAGCAGTAAATCTATTCAACGGATTTGCTGCTTTTTTTCGTTCCTGTTCGGCGTTTTTGAAAATCCCCAGTATGAAAAAACAAAAGGAGAAAATAGCCGCCGCAGTTGGCAAAAGCCTTTCCTATCCGTAGAGGGTATCAGAAAAAATACTGCCATTGTCCGCCTATTCCGGCTTGCGTGGTGTTGTAGGGAATAGAGGGGAAATTCTAAAAATCTCCGTCTATTCTGCTTTTCGTGGTGTTGTAGGTAGTGAAAGGAAAATTTTCAAGATAAGCCGGAATAGCGGGTAGCAAAGCCCTTTTGAAACGTCTTGTTAGCGGAAAGGACGGGAACCGGGGAACGCCGGAGTTTTTCAGAGCAAGATTCTACCACAGTACCAAAATTCGCTCTCGCTTATTTTTGCCCCTGCGGGAATCTTGTTGGGGAGTGCCTTCCCCAAACCCTGCTATGCGCCCTGTCGGGCGAGAAAGGAGGTCACAGACCATGCGAAAGAAATACAATACGCCCCACCGCCGTCATGTGGTTAAAGACCCGCCTGTCTGATGAAGAATACGCCGACTTCACGGAGCGGCTGGCGGCGTATGAAATCAGCCAGTCCGAATTTATCCGGCAAGCCATACGGGGAGCGACCATACGCCCCGTGATTACCGTTTCCCCTGTCAATGACGGGCTGCTTGCCGCCCTCTCCAAGCTCACAGCGGAGTACGGGAAAATCGGTGGAAACCTCAACCAGATTGCCCGGAGCCTGAACGAATACGGAAGCCCCTACCGGGGGCTGGAAAAGGAAGTGCGGGGAGCCGCCGCCGACCTTGCCGCCTTGAAGTTTGAAGTCTTGCAGAAAGTAGGTGAAGCCGTTGGCGATACTCAAACATATCAGCTCTAAAAATGCCAACTACGGGGACGCTGAAAAATACCTCACATTCGAGCATGACGAGTTTACCATGAAGCCCACCCTTGACGCAGACGGGCGGCTCATACCGAGGGCAGACTACCGCATATCCTCTCTGAATTGTGACGGGGAGGATTTTGCCGTTGCCTGTATGCGGGCTCCAATCTCCGCTATGGCAAGAACCAGAAACGGGAGGACGTTAAGAGCCACCACTATATCATCAGCTTTGACCCACGGGACGGCCCGGACAACGGCTTGACCGTTGATCGGGCGCAGGAGCTGGGCGAGAAGTTCTGCGCCGAGCATTTCCCCGGACACCAGGCTCTTGTCTGCACCCACCCGGACGGGCATAACCACACCGAAAATATCCATGTGCATATCGTCATTAACAGTCTGCGGATTGCGGAGGTTCCCATGCTGCCCCACATGGACAGGCCAGCGGACAGGAAAGCAGGCTGCAAGCACCGCTGCACAGACGCAGCTATGAACTATCTGAAAGCCGAAGTCATGGAAATGTGCCACAGCGAGGGGCTTTATCAGATAGACCTTTTGAACGGCAGCAAGGAGCGCATTACCGAGCGTGAGTATTGGGCGCAGAAGAAAGGACAGGCTGCGCTGGATAGAGCAAACGCCCCTATGCTGCGGACGGTATCACGCCCCGGCAGACCAAGTTTGAAACGGATAAGGCGAAGCTGCGCCGGACTATCCGGGAAGCCCTTGCCGCTGCTTCCGGCTTTGATGAGTTTGCCGCCCTGCTTCTCCGGCATGGTGTGACCGTCAAGGAGAGCCGGGGGCGGCTAAGTTACCTCACGCCGGACAGGACGAAGCCAATTACCGCCCGGAAGCTGGGGGACGATTTTGACCGGGCTGCTGTCCTCTCCGTTTTGGAGCAGAACGCCGCCAGAGCCGCCGAAAAACCCGCAGCCATAGCGGAATACCCCGGCAGTATCAAAGACCGCTTACGGACGAAAAAAGAAGCGAAAAACGCCCCGAACAATGACGCTGTACAGCGCATGGTAGACATAGCCGCCAAGCGAGCCGAGGGGAAAGGACGGGGCTATGAGAAGTGGGCGACTATGCACAACCTCAAACAGATGTCGGCTACCCTCATGCTCTACCAGCAGTACGGCTTTTCTTCCCCGGACGAGCTGGACGCTGCCATTTCCGCAGCCAACGCCGCCACGCAGGAGAGCCTTGCCGGGCTGAAAGGGCTGGAAGCCGCTATCCGGGAGAAAAAGGAATTGCAGCGCAACCTTTTGGGCTATATCGGCACGAAGCCCGCCCGTGACGGTCTGAAAGCGCAGAAATCGGAGAAAGCCCGGAGAGCCTACCGGGAGCAGCACGAAAGCGATTTTCTCATAGCGGACGCAGCCGCCCGCTATTTCCGGGAGCATGGAATAACCAAGCTGCCCGCCAGCAAAGCCCTGCAAAGGGAGATCGAGCAGCTTACCGTTCAGAAGAACGCCGGATATAACGACTACCGGGAGAAACGGCAGCGGGCGCAGGAGCTTCAGACAGTCAGACGCAATATCGACCAGATTTTAAGGGGCGCACCGAGCCAGCAGAAAAAGGCACGAACAGGAGCGATAAAGACTGCCCCGAAATGATACCGAAACCCTACAAAAATACAGGTATGATATGAACCCTTACCGCAATACTCCCCGACTTCCAAACGGGGCTTACAGGGCAGAAAAAGCCCGAAAATGACACCGAGAACATACAGAAAATGCCCCCTATCCCGTTGCACCGATAGGAACGGCAGAAAGGAGCTTACCATTGCCGAGAATGAGCAAGAAGCGGCGGCTGGAATGGTCTTTCTTCCTCAACCACCGCAACCGTATCACTTACAACGACCTATGCCGGGGCTGCACCCGTGACTGCAAACAGAGCTTCCGGGCGGTTATCATACTATGCCCTCGCTATTATTCCAAACGCTGGAAAAAGGAGGACACAGCCTATGGCAGATAACCGCAAATATTACTACCTCAAGCTGAAAGAGAGCTATTTTGATGATGACGCAATCGTTCTGCTGGAAAGTATGCAGGACGGCGTTATCTATTCCAACATCCTCTTGAAGCTGTACTTGAAATCGCTGAAAAACGGCGGGAAATTGCAGCTTGACGAGAATATCCCCTACACCGCCCAGATGATTGCGACCATTACCCGCCAGCAGGTAGGCACCGTAGAGAGAGCCTTGAAAATCTTTATGAAGCTGGGGCTTGTGGAGCCTTTGCCAAGCGGCGCACTCTACATGAGCAACATTGAGCTTTTAATCGGCCAGTCCTCTACCGAGGGGGAGCGCAAGCGCAGGGCGAGGCTGGCTTTGCAGGAACAAAAAGCCCTGCCGCAGACAGGGGCGGACAAATGTCCACCATATCGAGCGGACATTTGTCCACCAGAGATAGAGATAGAGAAAGAGATAGATATAGAGATAGAAAAAGAGAGAGAGTTAGAAACAGGACACCCCGCCCCCGCCGCCTATGGCAGATACCACAATGTTATTCTTTCCGATACGGAGCTTGACGGGCTGAAAACAGAGCTTCCCGGCAAGTGGGAGTATTACATTGACCGCCTATCCTGCCATATCGCTTCCAGCGGGAGGAAATACAAGAGCCATGCAGCCACGATTTTCAAGTGGGCGCAGGAGGACGCAGCCAAGAAAGCCCCGAAAAAGGGCATACCCGATTATACCTGTAAGGAGGGCGAGAGCTTATGACGAATGGATTTGATGAAATGATTTTGAATATGACCGACACCACGCCGGAGCCGGAGGACTACACCGGCGAGGACGGGCTTTTATACTGCGGGAAGTGCCACAAGCCCAAAGAAGCCTATTTCCCCAAAGAAACCGCCGCATGGCTGGGGCGTGACCGCCACCCGGCAGAATGTGACTGCCAGCGGGCAGAGCGTGAAAAACGGGAAGCCGCAGAGAAACAGCGCAGCCACCTTGAAACTGTCGAGCGGTTAAAGCGGCGGGGCTTCACAGACCCGGCTATGCAGGGCTGGACGTTTGAGAACGACAACGGCAAATGTCCGCAAATGGAACATGCACATTTCTATGTGGAGAACTGGGAAGCTATGAAAGAGCGCAACATTGGCTATCTGCTATGGGGCGGCGTTGGCACAGGCAAGAGCTATTTTGCGGGCTGTATCGCAAATGCCCTTATGGAGCGTGAAATCCCCGTTTGCATGACAAACTTTGCATTGATACTCAATGACCTTGCCGCCAGCTTTGAGGGCAGGAACGAATACATCTCCCGGCTATGCAGCTTCCCGCTGCTTATCCTTGATGATTTTGGAATGGAACGGGGAACGGAATACGGCTTAGAGCAGGTCTACAACGTGATTGACAGCCGTTACCGCAGCGGCAGGCCGCTGATCGTCACGACTAATCTCACGCTGGAGGACTTGCAGCACCCGGAGGACACCGCCCACGCCCGCATTTATGACCGTCTGATTGAAATGTGTTCCCCTGTCCGCTTTACCGGGAGCAACTTCCGAAAAGCCACGGCGCAGGAGAAAATGGAACAATTGAAAAAGCTGATGAACAGAAAGGAGAGCCGCCTATGACCAACACCCCAAAGAATGACCGCAGCACCCGCCGCCCGGATTGCGTGACGGAAATCCGCATGGGCAACTCTGTCCTTGTCGTTTCCGGCTATTTCAAGCAGGACACCACCGCCACCGCCGCCGATAAAATGCTGAAAGTGCTGGAAGCGGAAGCTGCTACACAAAAATCGGCAATTTGACGGGACGTAAAGAAGCAGAAAGGACTGTACAGCCAGCCCCGGCGTGTGGTATGATAGTCATACGGAATAGTGGGGCTGGCTGTCGGAAATGGAGGACACTATGTTAAGACAGACCACCCGAAACCTTATTACCGCCCTTTATCCGAGATTATCC